>Ga0163110_10000173_pt1 | contig 28741 bp, 22 predicted proteins | sample CRUFie1St17metaG_FD_108703 | JGI IMG/M metagenome (GOLD analysis project Ga0163110, IMG submission 108703) | Marine microbial communities from the Costa Rica Dome - CRUD Field 142mm St17 metaG | ecosystem: Environmental > Aquatic > Marine > Oceanic > Photic zone | place: Costa Rica: the Eastern...
AGCGTATTTGAAGGGATGTATTGGTTGTGCAGATTGCATCCGCCCTTCAAGTACTGCTGCAGAGATGCAATTAATTTGCATTTGATCTTGGCCCATTTCTGATGGTAAGCAGTCTTCAGTGGAACACGTTCGCAATACTCCTTTTTCCCTTTCTTGGTCATTTTGGCCGATTGGTGGGGATCGGATCGGGGTTTTTGCCTCCGTGCTGTGCGCGATTCACTGTGCGGCAACCCCCTTCCTGTTACTATTTCTCCCGGTATTTGGGAAAGTATGGGCGCATCCTGCCTCGCACTGGATCATGGCTCTCCTTGTGGTTCCGCTTGCCGGAGTGACTGTAGCTACAGGTTACAAACGGCACCGCAGAAGGTGGGTCATTGCGAGTGGAGTGCTGGGGATTGGATTTGTCCTTGTGGGTGCCGCCGCACCAGGTTTTGAATCGAATTCCGGACAGGATACGAATACTTATTCCGTCGCAGGGGGTGCACAGAGCGGCCCGGAAGGAGCTGCAGCCGATTCCGAAACCTGCGCAAGTCTCTCCGAATTCGACGAGAGTGCCGGTGAGGAGTCTTCGGAGGGTGTGGAAATGGCCTCCACTGAGGGTGATGCGGACTTAGCTGCGGGAGAATGCGTTGATGCGTGTTGCCCTTCTATTCAGGCAACCGCAGACGGAGGTTGGAAACTCCATATTCCTCTGGCGAGTGTCCTGACGACGATCGGGGGGCTGTTCCTGATTGCTACGCACATTGGCAACCTTTGCCGGTGTGCCTGTTGCGAAGCAGAGAAAGCGGTTGCTTGAAGTAACCGTCGTTTGTATTGCTCTCCCCATCATGAAAGACGATTGGCAATTTGCCCCACGCAGCAGCGTCGAGCAGGTAGAGGAGGGAGATGTTCTTGCTCCGAAGTTCGACGAGCACGGCTTGATGCCCTGTATCACCCGTCATGCCGCGACTGGTGAGATACTGATGTTCGCCTTCATGAATGAAGAGGCGCTGAGGCTCTCTATCGATACCCGGCAGGCTCATTACTGGTCACGATCAAGGAAGAAACTCTGGAAGAAAGGGGAGACGTCGGGGATGCGTCAGAATATTCAGCGAATCCTGATCGATGATGATCAGGACTGCCTTGTCCTGGAGGTAGCGCTGACCAGCCCGGATGCTGGAGGCGAAGAGGCGTCCTGCCACGTTGGTTATCGGAGCTGTTTCTATCGAGAAATCGTTGATGAACAGGAGGGTCCAGCTCTTCGTTTTATCGAATCTGAAAAGTCTTTTGATCCCGAGGCTGTCTACGGAGATACGCCCAATCCGACGCAGCTCTGATCTTGGCGAGGCATGCCTTCTCCCAGACCGCTTCTGCTCGTCGCTGGGTTCCTTGGAGCCGGGAAGACAAGCCTGATACGGTCTCTGCTTGCGCAGTTCCAGCGTAGAGGCATCAGGGCGGACGTGATCCTCAACGATATAGCTAATGCGAATATTGATGCCGCAAGTATCAACCCTGATCATGCTGCGAGCATCTCACCGCTTGCAGCCAGCTGTGCCTGCTGTGAAAGCCTCGAGGAGTTAGTGTTGCTCTGCCGGACTGCGGCCGAGGGGAAAGGGGATTTGCTGTTGATTGAATTGAATGGCACAGCTGATCCACTTGGCTTGCTTGAATCCTTCGCGCTGCTCCGGGAGGAGTTGCCTTTCTACCCCATGATTCACGCATGTGTGATAGATGCTCGGCACTGGGGTAAGCGAGGCGAGCTTACCCCGCTGGAAGAGCGCCAGATGACCGGTGCTGGGCTCTATCTTCTCTCGCATGAAGACCTGGTCTCGAAGACTGAGACTGATACAGTTGGGGCAGTCGTCAGAGAAAATTTCCCGGACTCACGACAGACGGATGTCAATCAGCTGGCTGAGGCCCTCATTTCCGTGGCTTTTGAAACCACGAAGGATGGTGTTTCGGTCTTTCCCAAAGAACCTCAGCCTCTCCCCGCTGAACGTAGTCAGGATCCGGTCCACCTGCTTTCGCATCAGGTTCGAGGATGCGAGATTCCTCTGCCACCTAAAGTACGCCGAGCGGGTATTGAGCATTTGTTAAGGAATCTGCCCGGTGGAGTGCTTCGGGCCAAGGCTCTGGTCAAGACTGTCGAGGATCCGGGTTCCCGGTGGCTCTTTGAAAGATGTGGCCGTGAGGTGTCTCCGTCGCCTGTTCCTGTTCCCCTTACATCGAGTGTCTCTTCCTCCCTCCTTTGCTTGGGGATGGATTTAGATTCAGCAGCAATCAGGCTGCTAGTTTCTGAAGAGTTTGGATATATCCCGGGAGCGAGTGCTTAAATCTCGAAGGAAGAACTTGTTGAGCCACCTCAAGCATTAGAAAACTCTAAGATGATCACGTATACTTACGAGACCATTCCAGCCGATTCTTCAAAGGACCGTGAGCGTTTTGAGTGGCGGCAAAGTATCCACGAGCCTGCACTGGAGGTTCACCCAGAAACCGGGGTCCCTGTCCGCCGAGTGATCACCGGAGGAGTTGGATATTTATCTTCTGGAGGAGACTCTGCGGAACAAAGCTGCTGTCGGGGTCCCTGTGGGTGCTAGATTTCTTTAAGCCTATCAGCCAGGCCGTCAGGTCAGCTAATTGCTGACGATTCATGATGGCGCCAAATCCGGGGGGCATCGCTGAGATCGGAAGGCTCTCTCGACTCAAGATGTCGGCCCTTTGAATCGTGGAAGTTTTGCCTCCGAGCATGGCCATAGTGATGCGCTTGCCTGTCTCCTCGAGAACGACTCCGGTATAAGATTCGCCGCTACGTGTGGAAATGACCTGTGCTGCGAAACCTTCCACGATGCTGGCACTAGGCTTAAGAATGGATTCCAAGAGCACTTTGGCGCTTGCTCGTGATCCAATTTCGCTAAGGTCGGGTGCGTGATTATTACCGCGCCCCTTGACCTGATGGCAAGAGGCACAATTCGCTCCGTGGAGGCTGAAAAAGAGATCCTGACCACGCTCGAGGTTGGCCCCTTCTAGGAGCGGTAGAACGGACTCTACGGTGGCTACCTTCCCATCAGGAGCAAGGATCCGGGGTTGAACAGCGATGATGTAATTTCCCTTCCTCGCTTGAATTCCATCTCGACTTGCTCCGAGAGTGAGGGGACCGGAGGGGAGCTCAGCACGGTAGACTTTCAGTCTTTTGGGATCATTGCCCTTAATCACGAGGGAAGTGGGTTTCCACTGTGATTGCGCCCACCTCGGCATGGATTCGGCGCGGGCGTCATCAATAAGGTATACCGTTGAAGGATACTTCAGATTCAGACTGACTGTAATCCCGGATTCCGAATCGGCATCATCGCAGGCGGTTTGAAGAAAAGTCAGACCTTCGAGCTCCGGAGGAACATGGGTCAGGAGATAGGGGCGGTCGGTGTAGCAGGCTGCACCACGACGCAAAGTGGCAGCCCGATATGCGTGGCCACTACTTGCCCGAACATTCGAGAAAGGAATTGCCAGAGGCTCTGGCGGCTGGACCTGGCCCGTTGCAGCAAGGGGGCGTCCACGATGTTCGAATTGATGTTTTCCCCCAAGACGGCGTGCGCTGAGAGCGGCAATGACAGCATCCTTGTCCTTTGTGTGGGGATCAATTTCCTTTTTGGACAGTGCGTCTTCCTCCAGAAGGCCAAGGAGAGCTGCGAGGCGGATCGATGCACGACGATCACCAAGAAGCGTTTTGCGCTGGTTTTCGGGAAGCAGGTCCATGAGGGCTCCCCACGCTGCGTAGTAGACAATTCGATCAGATTCACGGGCTGCCAAATTGAGGAGAGCTGCTGTTGAGCCGGAGGCTCGAAGTTCTCTCAGAGCGATTACAGCCGCTAATCGAACCTTCGGTTCCTTGTCTGCGAGCGCTTGTCGGATGGCTGGGTGCAGCCTCCCATTGAAGGCAGCAACCCGAATCGACTGGATCTTCCGGTTGGTGTTTTCCTCGAACCAGCTCTCGGGATTGATTCTACCAATGGTCCAGACCAGCCAAGTTTCGAGGGCGACGGAAAGGTCAGGCTTCCGGAGGGCAGCACGGAGGAAGGGCTCGATACTCTTGCCTCGCCGGATCAGCTCCTCCTGGGCGTTGGTGCGCCACGCTGGTAGATGGCTTCCCAGATCGCCGATGAGCCCCTCAACTGTCCGGGTATCTCTCGACGGATAAGAGGGAGAGTAGTCCTTGGGCCAGACGCGATAAATCCTGCCCTCATTGGCGAGCTTGTTATTCTCATAGTGGGCTCCGTACTGGCGGCCCCAGCTGGTGATCCAGATTGCTCCATCGGGCCCCATCTCGATATCGACGGGATCGAAGGACCGGCCCTTGCTCAGGGGCATACTGCGCCCACCCCCGGCGTGGGCCAGAATCTCAAGCTTTAGTCGGTCCGGCTTGCGCCAGGCTCCATCCCATCGGCTCCGATAGATGAAGATCTCACGGTTGAGCCAGTCGTTGATGAAGAATACGTTGTTGTAATTACTGGGATATCCCGGAATGGCACAGTGAATCACGCCTGCTCCTGAACCCTCGAAAAGTGGGCCGCTGGAGGGCGCGGTAGGGAGATGATCGTCACCTTTCCAATCATAACTCCACGGATGACCCCATCCGAAGTGAGAGCCGAAAAATGGAGTAAAGATCTTGTCGCCCATGGTCTGGTCATTGTCAGTGCCGAGCCAATCGAAGCGGTTGTCGAATGCGATGTCCCATGGGTTCCGGAAGCCTCGTGAAATGATCTCCAGATTCGAACCATCGTCGTTGCAGCGGAGAATTCCTCCCGTGACACCCCAGTCGTCGCGGGGATTCTGGTAGTTCTTTTGATAGCTTGCGGCAGTGAAGATGGTTGGTTGTGGCTCTGGTGTCCCGGGGGGAACTTCGATGCTCCACAGTTCACGGAAAGCCTGAGGAGCGAGACGGTCCGGTATGATGGATAAGCCCTTGGAGTTACCTTTGGACATATAGAGCCGCCCGTCCGGACCGAAGTTCAGTCCGTGCAGCCCATGCTCAAGATTCCCTAAATCGGTGTAGACCCGGACGTATTCGTCAGCCACGTCGTCGCCATCAGTATCACGGACACGGGTTAAATCGGGAGCGTTGGCGATCCAGAGCCAATCCCCTTTCCAGGCAAGTCCCTGAATGGAATTGAAGCCAGTGGCAAACTTGTGCCCGGCATCGGCAAGGCCATCCTTATCCTGATCTTTAAGAATCCAGACTGAGTCAGGTTCGGTGTCAGGATCAGGGGAGCGGTATTGGGGGCCCATGCCAACGCAGGGTCGCCCCTGCGAATCAAAGGTCAGGGCGCAGGGATTCCTCACGATCGGATCCCGGGCGAAAAGGGAGACGGCGAGGTCCTCAGCCACTATTGGAAAATCTGCAGGCACAGCATATAAATTTCCCAGAGTGCCCAGTGTGGAGCAAAGGGCTGTAAGTATTGAGCGCATAAGGGTTGAGGGTTTCACGGTTTTTAATCACTAGCTGGAAAGAGGTCAATTCCGGTGGGTCTCCGGAGCTAAAGATGAGCACATGTGTTTGATCGTAACGGGGACTGGCGTTAAGACGCGGTAGATCCTCGTTATGCGTTCTCTGGTTTTTCTGCTTCTCACTCTGATTCTGATGTGCACTTCGGGTGCCGGGCGCCCGCACGTTCTTTTCATTGCGGTCGATGATCTTAACGACTGGATCGGTTGTCTCGAGGGGCACCCACAGGCACTCACCCCCAATATGGACCGGCTCGCTGCGCGGGGGATCCTGTTCACCAATGCCCATTGTGTGTCTTCGGCCTGCAATCCATCGCGAGCAGCGGTCTTCAGTGGTCGTATGCCCGACGTGACCGGGGTCTGGTCCAATCAGAGCGGTTCACTGTCTCGTCGCTATCCCGAGGCTCGTCTTCTGAGTACGGCTTTTGCGGAGTCGGGTTACCGGACTCGCGGGGCGGGGAAACTGCTTCACTCCCGCGGGGGAAAGTCCTTTGGAGAATACTACGGAGTGAACCAGCGTTGGAGTCCCCTCTCGAAGGAGGAGGTGAAATATACCCGCAAGGAGCTTCCCAGCAAGGCAACGGCCAATCCCCGGCATCTCACAAAGGATAGTCTCGGAAGAAAGGTTGTCCTGCCTCTGAATCGCATGCCTTCGGACCGGAAACCCACTCTGACTGATGGGGAGTCCTTCGACTGGGGTGGGTGGGACGTGCAGGATACGGACTTCGGGGACACCAAGATCACGGACTGGGCGATTGGCAAGCTGAAGGAGAGAGAAAGAGATCCACTCTTCCTCGCGGTGGGATACTACCGCCCACACATTCCCCTCTGGGCCCCCAAGCGATTCTTCGATCGATTCAAGGATGACCCGGGGAAACTTCCTCCGGTCAAGGAACCCGATCTGAATGATCTTGGTGAAATGGGTCGCAAGTGGGCAAGGGAGGCAGTCACGGCGGGTAGTCATGCCACGGTAGTGGAATACGGACAGTGGCAGGCAGCGGTGGAAGGCTATCTTGCCTGCACAACCTACGTGGATTACGAGATCGGCCGGTTACTCAAGGCTCTTGACCAGAGTGCGATGGGGGAAGATACGTGGATCATATTGTGGTCTGACCACGGCTGGCACCTCGGGGAGAAGGAGCACTGGGGAAAGTGGACTGGCTGGGAGCGGTCGACCCGGGTTCCTCTCATCGTGGTCCCCCCCAGGACAAAGGCCGAGAAGTTTGCGGGAGGTGGATCGCGGTGTCACCAGCCTGTGAGCCTGCTGGATCTGTATCCTACCCTGGTGAAACTCTGTGACTTGCAGGGGCCCGAAACCCTGGACGGGCAGTCCCTGGAGCCGCTGCTACGGAAGCCCTCGCGGTCCACGGGACGGGTGGTAACCACTACCTTTGATCGAGGCAACATCTCTCTCCGGGGTGAGCGTTGGCGTTACATCCGGTATGCCAGCGGGGAGGAAGAGCTTTACGATCTCAAGTCTGACCCCAACGAGTGGTCCAACCTTGCTGGTCGACCGGAACACGCGACCACCTTGAAAAGATTCGCCGCCCGTGTTTCACGCAAGGACTAAACAGATAAGCTCTGCGTTCACTCTCCCAGTCGCCGGAGCCGGAAGAACTTCGAGGATTCGCCCGGAAGCTGAAGGGGAAAAATTCGCTCGGTGCTGTCCTCAAACGAATGAATTGATCCTTCCACGCTCTCCCAGCTTCCCAGATCAGCCGAGCTCTCAAGTTGGTAACGGGTCGAGTCATCGAATCCCGCATAATCGATATGAACCTGGAAATATCCGTTCCGGTAATGCACTGGGACAATCTCAAACCGGAAAAGGTTCTGAAGATATTCTTCCACGTCACTTAGTTGGCTCTCCCTCACTTTCTCGAGCAGGGAGGACTCAGCAAAGACGTTTTCGTGGTGTTTGATGAAGAGGAGGGCGATTTCTGCCTGCCTACTTTCCATGGCCTGGAGGAGAGGAGTCAGGTTGCCGGCATTTCCTTCTGACGCTGGCTCACAGGTTTCTCCGAAGACGTTGAGAGCAGCTATCGATTCGGCGTTGACCAGGAGGTCGGCTACGTCCGGGCGGCTAGGCGCAGGGGGGAGGCTGGACTTGAGGAATGCGAAGCCCTAGGTTGAGGAACTGGCTTGTTCCCGAAGATCTCGGAGCGCAGGGCAGGACCCTTTCATGAAATACCTCTCTGCCATTCTTCTTCTCGGTGTCCTGTGCGGTAGTCCTACCCAGGCGGCAAGACCAAACATGGTGATCGTTCTCGTGGATGATCATGCCTTTGAAGCTATTTCGGCCTATGGGACCTATCTCAAGAACCACGCGAAGACGCCGGCCATTGATCGACTGGCGAAGGAAGGGATGCGTTTCGACAGTTTCACCTGTGCCAATTCCATCTGTTCCCCAAGTCGCGCCACCATCCTGACCGGGCAGTATAGTCACAAAAATGGGGTGAGAGGGCTTAATGGATCCATTAACGAGGCCTCGCCTCAATACCCGGTCGAGCTACAGAAGGTGGGTTATCAGACTTGGCTGGTTGGGAAATGGCACCTTCGGAGTAAGCCCAAGGGCTATGAAAAACACATGACGGTCAAGGGGCAGGGTAAGTATTTTGATCCAACTTTCAGTGGGAGCGAAGGGGATCGGAAGCAGGTGGAGGGATACTCCACAGACGTTTATACGGATATGGCCCTGAAGTGGCTCAAGGCTCGTGATCGGAAGAGGCCTTTCCTGCTGAGCCTTCAGTTCAAGGCCCCTCATCACGACTATGGTCATGCCAGGCGTTATGATAATCTTCTGGCCGGGGTGAGCATTCCCGAGCCTCCTTCACTGTATGAGGACATCCGTAACACCGACTCCAACCTGAAGCGGCTTTTCCTGCAGGGAACCAAGTTCCACATGCTGTATTCCACCAAGACGGACAGCAGGAGGGACCCAACCACGAATTACTATGCCCGCCATCTGAAGGATGATGCGCCCAACCAGATGTGGAAGCATGATTCTGAAAGTGACCGGGACAAGATCCGGGTGGCCTACCAGCACATGATTCACAAGTACATCCGCTGTGCCACCGGTAACGATGACAACCTGAAGCGGGTTCTGGACTATCTCGATGCCGAGGGTCTCACCGAGGACACCGTGGTGGTTTACACCTCGGACCAGGGGTATTGGCTGGGTCAGCACGGGCTCTACGACAAACGGCTGATTCTGGAGACTTCCATGCGCATGCCCTTCCTCATCCGGTATCCGCGGCTGATCAGGCCCGGCAGCGTGAACAAGGAGCTCTGCATCAACGTCGATATCGCCCCAACCCTGCTGGAACTTGCTGGGGTGGAGGTGCCGGAGGCCATGCAGGGTCGCAGTATGGTATCCCTGCTCAAGGGGCAGGAGGTGGTGGATTGGAGGAAGTCCCAGTTTTACACCTATTGGGGGATCCCGGGTCACTACGGTATCCGGACCGGTCGCTTCACCTACCTGAAGATCCCTGGTCATCCGGCCGAGTTGTTTGACCGAAAAGAGGATCCGGAGCAGTTATATAACGTGGCGGGGCGACCTTCCTATCGGGATGCCATTGCGGACTTGGAGGTTGAGCTCAAACGTCAGGTCCAAGAGGTTGGAATTGAGGCCACGGAACTTCCAGGTGCCACTACCAGATGAATTTCCGGGTGCCATCCGTCGTGCTGCTGGCAGTGCTAATCCTTACAGGTTCTGTAGGTGCGGCGATTGAGCGCCCGAATATCGTCTTTGTCCTGTTTGACGATTTCGGCTGGGGCCAGCCGCCAAGCAACCGGGAAGATTCACCTTTCAGGACTCCCGCTTTCGATCGTCTGGCTCGGGGCGGAATGCGATTCACGGATGCCCACTCGGCGGCGGCCAGCTGCACGCCGACCAGGTATGGCCTCCTTACGGGACGCTATCCGTCCCGCATCGGGCAATTCGGGGTCCTGAATACTTATTCTGGGCCCATCATCCCGAAAGAGCGCCTGACGGTAGCGTCCTTTCTCAAGAGCCACGGCTATCATACTGCCTGCATCGGAAAATGGCACCTCGGGTTGGGTTGGGCAGGAGACAAGAAGACCCGGCCGTCTACTCCGGTCATCGGGACCCGCTTCAAAGAGGGGCCGAATACTCTCGGATTCGATTACTTTTACGGGTTTACCCATGCCCGCAACATCGGCTGTATCCTGGAGCAGGACGTTGTGGTTTCCCATGTGGAAGCAGTTGAGAACCAGCCGCTCATGATGGCGAAAGCGCTTGAGTATATCGACGAGCGGTCTCGCTCAGAGAAGCAACCGTTTTTCCTCTATTTTCCGATGTGTCCGCCGCACAAGCCGATCACCCCGGCACCCGAATTTGCCGGAAAGGGAGGGGGTGCTGGTAAGGGAGGCAAATATGCGGACTGGGTTTATCAGGGCGACTACATGCTGGGACTGATTCTTTATGAACTGGAGAAGAAGGGGTTGAGCAGGAACACCCTCGTCATCGCGACTGGTGATAATGGCGCGGCTGGGCGCGCCTATCCGCCCTTGCGAGCGGATAAGGGCAGCATCTACGAGGGAGGGCACCGGGAGCCTTTTGCAGCGCGCTGGCCAGCCCGGATTAAGTCCAGGTCGGTATGTTCTGAGCTGATCTGCCTGAACGATCTCCTTGCGACCTGTGCGGACATTCTTCAGGAAAAGCTTCCTCCCGGGGCTGGGGAGGACAGCGTGAGCATTCTACCCCTTCTGGAAGGTGGTTCGGAACCGGTACGAGAAGCGATTGTTCATCAAGCCTCCGGCGGGTTGGCCATCCGGCAGGGTCCGTGGAAGCAGATCTTCCACCGGGATGGACGAAGGGAGTTGTTTGACCTGCAGGGGGATATCGGGGAGACGAGTGATCTCAGTGTATCGAGAGGTGAAGTCGCTGCTAAGTTGACCGCCCTCATGCAGAGCTACATCGACCGGGGTCGCAGCACGCCCGGTCCTGCGCAGAAAAACGAATTCGATCTCGAGCTCTGGGATGACCGGAGGGCGGGAAAAGAGGATCGAAGACGGAAGCGCAAGAAGAGTAATAAGAAGAATTAACCTAGTTCAACTAATGACAAATTTAAGTATTTCCTGTCCTCCGGGTCTCTTTCTCATGCTGGCAGGGTGCCTTTTTCTTCTTCCATGCTCCGCAGCGGAGAAGCGGCCCAACATCCTGTTCATCATCGCCGATGATCAATCTCCTTTTGACCTGAAGATTTACAATTCGGAGTCGCCTCTGGAAACTCCGAACCTTGATGCCCTGGCGTCCGGAGGCATGGTTTTCGACGGAGCTCACCACATGGGAGCGTGGGTGGGTGGGGTTTGCACGCCCTCCCGGCACATGGTGATGTCGGGTCGCACGGTTTGGCACATCCCGGACCGATTGAACCGCGTCATGAACCCCCACGCCTCTAACCCGGCAATGGTTCCCCCTGACCTCGCCATGCAGACGATCCCGGCGGTCTTCAACCGGGCTGGTTATGACACCATGCGGACCTGCAAACGGGGTAACAGCTATGACAAGGCTAACGCGCTCTTCAAGGTCTGTCACGATGCGACCAAGAGGGGAGGCACGGATGAGAGCGGAAGCGCCTGGCATGCGGAGCAGGTCCTCAATTACCTGTCCGGGAGGGAATCGGAAAAGGACACGGCCCCGTTCCTGATCTACTTTGGGTTCTCTCACCCACACGATGTGCGGGATGGAAAACCCGAATTGCTGGCCAAGTATGGGGCGGTGAATCACACGGATCCGGGGTCTCCTCCACCCGCGAATACAAAGCAGCCTCCACTTCCCGTAGGATACCTGCCGCAGCACCCCTTCGATAATACTCACATGACCGTTCGCGACGAGGTTGCCGTTCCCGGGGTCTGGAAGCGGAGGGATGAGCGAACCATCCGTAATGAACTGGGGAGAGAGTTTGCCTGCAGCGAGAATATTGATATCCAGATTGGCCGGGTTCTCCGCAAGCTTGAGGAGATGGGAGAGTTGGAGAACACCTACGTCTTTTATACCGCAGATCATGGAATGGCCATTGGCCGGCATGGACTACAGGGGAAACAGAACCTCTACGAGCACACCTGGCGGATCCCATTCATCGTCAAGGGCCCGGGCATCCGGCCAGGCTCCCGGGTACCTGGTAATATCTACCTCCTCGACGTTCTCGCGACCCTTTGTGACCTCTCTGGCATCGAGGCACCGAAGACCAGCGAAGGGAAAAGCTTCAAGCCTGTATTGCTCGGGGAGAAGCAATCGGTCCGAGAGCTACTCTACGGGGTCTATTGTGGTGGGGCCCGTCCGGGCATGCGGTGCGTGAAGAAAGGGGACTGGAAACTGATCAAGTATCAATCCGACAAGGGGAAGATACGGGAAACCCAGCTCTTCCATCTCGCACGGAATCCGCACGAGCTCGTCAGCCAGCATCACAGCCAGGAAGTAATTGACCTCACCGGCAACAAGCCGGGGCAGCACCAGCGAAACCTCGCGGATGATCCGGGATACGCCGGGAAGCTGGAGGAAATGGAGACACTCCTTCTGGCCGAGATGCGCCGGCTCGATGATCCCTACCGGCTCTGGAATCAGCCTGATGACGGGTTGCCTGTCCCGGAATACAAGGAAAAGGTTAGCCGTTCGAAGAGAAAGAAGTCGTCCCGACCCGGGTCCTGAACCGGTAGGCCCATGCGAGTGGAGTCGCGTCAGGCCAGAATCTCGTTGATCACCTTTCCAGCTACGTCAGTGAGACGGAAGTTGCGCCCATTGAAGAAATAGGTGAGGCGTTCGTGGTCGATACCGAGGAGGTGCAGGATGGTGGCATGGAGGTCGTTGACGTGGACTCGGTTTTCCACAGCCTTGTAGCCGAATTCGTCACTTGCTCCGTAGTGGGCACCTCCCTTGATGCCTCCTCCGGCCATCCACATGGTGAAGGCGTTGGGATTATGATCTCGACCCTTACCGCTCTGTGCGTCGGAGGTGCGCCCAAATTCTCCTCCCCAGACCACGAGGGTATCCTCGAGCATTCCCCGGGACTTGAGGTCGGAAAGAAGGGCGCCAATTGGCTGGTCGACGCTCTTGGCTGCGATTCGGTGATTGGCCCCGATATCGTTATGACCGTCCCACGGAACGTCGGCCACTCCTCCTCCGCCGCCGTTGGTGCCTGCGTAGAGCTGCACGAAACGGACCCCTCTCTCTATAAGCCTCCGGGCCATGATGCACTGACGGCCAACGAGCTGGGTCTCCTTCTGGTCGAGTCCATAGGCTCGTTGAGTGGCTTTTGATTCCTTTTCCACATCCATGGCTTCCGGGGCGGCGGTTTGCATTCGGTAGGCGAGTTCGAAAGACTCAATCCGAGCAGCGAGATCGCGTTCAAGAGATCGGGGCTCTCCGTGAGCCCGGTTCATCGACCTGAGAATATCGAGCTGGGCACGCTGGTGCTGGTCACCCATGTTCTTTCGTCGTGCGAGGTTGCCTATGGGATTAGTTCCGTTAATGGCAGTAGGCTGAAACTTCTTTGGCAGGAAGCCGGGTGCCCAGATAGGTTTTCCGCCGCGCGGCATGGCACCGTGCAGGACAACGAACCCGGGAAGGTTCTGGTTTTCACTGCCAAGGCCATAGGTTACCCAGGAGCCCATTGCGGGGCGTCCCTGCAGGAACATTCCGGAATTCATTTCCAGCATCGCCGGGGTGTGGTTGTTGGATTGCGAGTAGCAGGAATAGAGAAAAGCCATGTCATCAACATGCTGCGCCATGCTCGGGAAAATCTCGGAGACCCAGGTCCCGGAGTCTCCGTGCTGCTTCCATGAAAAAGGGGAAGCGAGAATCTTACCATCGGTGGTAAAAAACCCGGTCTTGGGATCCGCCCCGATGAGTTTTTCCCCGTTGCGCTTCTGGAGCTCAGGCTTGTAATCGAAGGTATCTACCTGAGAGGGGCTGCCTGGCATAAAGAGCCATATCACAGACTTGGCCTTCGGGGCGAAGTGTGGCCCGGGAACTGCCAGCGACGACCCGGATTCGATAGCTGTCTGCCCCAGCAGGCCTTCTTCGCTGAGCAGCTTGGTCAGGGCAAGGGAGCCGCAACCGAGGCCAGCCTTCTGAAGGAAATTGCGGCGGGAATTATAGAAGGGAAGATTACTCATTTCAGTCGACAAAGATAAATTCGTTGAGGCAGATCACGGTCTGGCAGAAGTCGGCAATTGCCATTTTCATAGCCTCGTCCGTATTGCCATAGGATTCAGCCTGTCCTTTGATGAAGGAGCTCATTTGCTGCTCCTCGACGGTTGAAGGAGGTCTGGATAGCGCATGAGCATAGGCTCGGTGGATGACCTCGGGGATTGCGACGCTCTCATCCGGGCGGATGCGAAGGGCAAACTTTTCAGCAAGTTCCCGCACGTAGGGAGAATTCATCATGGCGAGAGCCTGGGGTGGAACAGTGGTGGCAATACGCTGCCCGATACCTTGCATGGCGTCAGGTGCGTCGAAGAGCTGAAGGATGGGGATCAGATTGCTCCTCTTTACGGTGAGATAAATACTTCTGCGGGTGTGCCGCTGATCGACCGTCCCCTTATCGAACATTCGTTTGTCCAGTGTTCCGCTGACCGCCAGCAGTGAATCGCGGATGACTTCCGCCTCGAGGCGTGTGGCTCCCCGCCTCCACCACAGTTTGTTTTCCGGGTCCACTTTCATCGCCATCTGATTGGAGTTTCCCTGCTGGCGGTAGACAGCGCTCATCATGATCATTTTGTGCAGGGGCTTAAGCCTCCATTCGTTCCTGATGAGTTCTCCGGCGAGGTAGTCGAGGAGAGCAGGATGAGTTGGGGGCGTGCCCTGTGCGCCGAAGTCACTTGGAGTCCTCACGATGCCGAGCCCGAGATGATGCTGCCAGAGGCGGTTTACAATAACTCGCGCCAAGAGGTGTCCGGCGCCCTTTTGCTCGTCCGTTATCCAATGGGCGAGAGCGACCCGGGGTGGGCGGGCCTCAGTCTCTTTGAGCCAGTAGTCCTCGGTGGCATCTTCGGACTGCAGGACACGGAGGAACGCCGGGGTTGCGAGTCCGTTTTTAGAGTTCGATTCCCCGCGTTCGAGAAAGTAGACCTTACGAGTATCGGCTCCAAAGTTGTACGTCGCCCCGCCTTTTCGGGCAGCATAAATATTGATAAGAGCGGGTTTGGGAGCTTTCTTGGCATGCTCATCAACGGCGTCGTTCAGCTTACTCCAATCTGGATCCCGCGGGGCATACCACTTTAGCACCTCCAGTGTCTGTGTTTCACTCCGGGCCTCTTTCGCCAGAGCGAGAATAGTGTTGATCTTCTCTGGCACCTCGGGCGAGGTGCTGAAGTAGAATCCCGAGCCCCCTCCTCCATTGACGATTTTTACCAGCAGCTGGTTGGATCCAGCCTTGAGCTCGAGGGTGAGTTTATCCTGATCTTTGGCGACTCCGCCCTGAGTTTCCTTGGCGAGTACGGACTCGCCATTCAACCACACCTTGATGGCATCGTCTCTGCCGAATGAGACAGGAAGAGACCGTGCTGAAGAGACTTCGATGGTGCGGAACAGGTAATTTGCGCTGTTGTCGCCCTTAAGAGTGTTGTGGATGGCTCCGTCCTTCCATTCGGGGCGGGCCACCCATTTCCGATCTTCGTAGATTTCGGAGAGGTTGACGCTCTTCTCCGGGGGAAAGGCTTCGTTGTAGGCCTTTTTAAAATCCGAGGCTCCAAAGGGGCCAATGTGGCTCCAGGGGCTGAGAGTCTCGGCTTCTACAGGTTCCTCACGGGTTGCAAGCCAGTCACTCAGCCGGGAGGGAAGAACCTCCTGCTCGAACTTTGTCCTGGAGGCAACGAGCTTTTCGTGGGCTGCATCGAACTTTTGCTTTTCCTCCCGTGTTTTGGCCGGGTTCGGATCGTGGGCATGATTCTGAAATCCCGTCTCGGAAAAACAGGAGACCAACCGGTAGTAGTCACGGATGGGGACAGGGTCATACTTGTGGTCGTGACATCGGGCACAGCCGATGGTCAGACCAAGCATCGAGGTGCCCATGGTGTGGACGATATCATCCAGTTGTTCATAGCGACTGCGTTCCCGCTCCTTCTGGGTCTGCTGGGAGGTGAAGGGGCCGGCAGCTAGGAAGCCGGTGGCGGCCTGGGCCATATAGTTTTCCGGTTCCATCTGGTCACCCGCAATCTGCAACCGCACGAAGCGATTGTAGGGCATGTCCTCGTTCAGGGCCTTGATGACGAAATCGCGGAAATGATAGGCGTCAGCACGGTCCTTATCGAAGGCGTAGCCATTGCTCTCGGCGAAGCGGGCGAGGTCCAGCCAGTGTCGGGCCCAACGCTCTCCGTAATGGGGACCGGCGAGAAGCTTGTCGATGAGCTTCTCATAGGCCTCTGGGGACTCATCGTTGAGGTAGGCCTCAATCTCAGAGGGCTCTGGCGGCAGACCCCACAAGCCAAACATGGCCCGGCGGAGCAACGTTTTTCTGGAAGCCTCAGGGTTGGGGCGCAACGATCTCTTTTCGAGTTCGGCTAGAATGAAAGGATCGATGGGTGTATGCCCCCACGACTCATCTTTTACTTCGGGCGGGCTAACCGACTTCAGGGGCCGGAAAGACCAGAACTCGCGTCCTTGCGCCAGATTGATTCCGGTGGATCGATTTGTTTCCTCCTCGGCGCTCGAGATCCCTATTAGGGTTGAGCAAGCCAGAGAGAGAATTACGACGACGAATCGGTTCATGTCTAACGGCATGGTAAGAATTATCAAGGAGAGCGCAAACGGGATCTTCCCCTGCGAAGGTAGGACGAGAGGAGGGCTTTCGCAGGCATATTGCAGAATCCTGGAACTGTGGCGTCTGGTATTATGTCACTTTTCGTAGCGTTGCCGTCTTGCTTCTGGAAGAGCCTTAGTGCAGGGTTTTGCAGCATTCAGAGTGGTTCCTCAGCCGTAAGGTGGAGAAATCCGGCAACCTGTCGCGGAGACGACAAGGTGCCTGTGCCAGCTGGCACGATGCGCTGCCCGAAAGGGCTGAACGAAGGTCTCCCATTTCTGCTTTCACAGGTGTTCGTTCAGCCCTTTCGGACCGCGAGTCCGGGTGCTTCTCCTCCACGAAGAATCAGTATCATGAGTTACTCAAACATCAGGCCAGCAATGCACCTCGTAAGCAGGGAAAGAGAATCACATCCGAACCATCATCTTACCAATAACAATGGGACTTGGTGGTGCCAGATCACCGTCCATCAGGGTCTCTTTTCGCGACGTCTTCGGTTCTCGCTGGGAACAGGGGATCTGGAGCGAGCCCGCTTACTCCGGGACAGGGTTTTTGACAATTTTAGTGCCGGGCCTCAGGCGGCGTAGGGAAGCTCTCCTTTGCGGCGTGACATATGGCGAGAACATCGCAGGCTCTAGGCGTTCTATGCGGAGAGCTCAGGGAATTCTCTCTGGCACTTTTTCCAAAATGAAAAAAAGCTTCCCGTAGCGAGGGAGCGAGCCGCCCGGTCTTTCGCTCGATCAAGAAGGAGAAGCTCGACATCATGACTGGCCAATTCCTGACGGATGCTCGGTATCAAATCAGCAAGAGGTCCGACTTGGGGGCGAAGTGCTACGACTTGGCGGAGCTTCTCCCGCCTTGCCCATTTTGTGATTGATTGAAGCTGATGGGTCTGGGTCACGATTTCGGGCGAAACCCGGAAGTGGTTCTCTGCGCGCAGACGTACATCTTCCAATGCGGCCATCAGCCATTTCCTTTTGGGGCCACCGAAGTCAAATTTTTCCCAAGCTTCAGAATTTCCACTTACCAATACTGCCTTTGGCTTAAGAGGGGAAAGGGGACTGGCTTCCGGGAGTAAATCTTCCTCGTGAACCCAGATGCCGGCATTCCGGTTATCAGGCAGGGTCTCCGGGTCAGGGCCCGGGTGAGTGATTCGTTCCCTCTCCACAGCCTCGGGGTGAACTGCTGTGGGTCTTTCAAGGATCTCAAGCCCCTCCTGTAGCGTATCCAAGAGATCAGGACTCATATACTTTTCGATGTTGGATCGCCGTGGCAGGTAGGTCTTCCCCGGGGTCTGAAGGCCTGCGACCCACCTCCATGACAGAGTGTTCGATGCTGGATCAGCATCGAGGAGGTTCTTGAAGAAAAAGTGGGCTCCGAGCTGCCATGGGAGTCGCTCGACATGAATCCACCAGCCAGCGAACCACATACGAGCATGATTGTGCAGGTAGCCTGTGGTCTGCAGTTCCCTAGCGAAATGATTCATCAGGGCCACCGGTCCTTTGGCAGATTGGCACAGGGTAGCTCTTTCTCGTGCCATTTCGTAGCGGGGACTGTTATTGATCAACTGGAGATCATCGAGGTAGTTGCTCCACACCTGTGGGCGCAGGGAGAGCCACGCTTTCCAGTAGCGGCGCCAATAGATCTCCTGGGTGAATTTCTCGATGGTTGAAGGAGCGTAACGTTCTAAAGGTGCGGCAGAGCATTCCTCCTCCGTAATAAGGCGATGCCTGATGGCAGGGGAAAGGCGAGAAACGTTCTTGTGTCCCGGGAATACATGATTGCGGTGGCGTGAATAGCGCCCGGCGAAGGGGACAAATTCCTGAAGTTGCTGAAGAGCATCCGAGCGGGTGGATGCAAACTGGATCGCATCTGGGGGGAAAAGGTCACGGGTCATTGGGCTTGATCTTGAGAAAGGGTAGAAAGCTGACTCAGAGGCCTCTACACTCTCTAAAGTCCGCTATCCCCAAGGGAGAATCACATGGTGAATTTTTCAGGGTAACAGATGGCCCTGCCTTGCAATAGTGCAAGAGACTTAATGGCTTTTCAGAAAGCGCGCGGCTATTACCCACAGGGACGGGATTCAAGCGCCCATCGATCGAGTGGCACGACCTCTGTGACCTGCAGATTAGAGCACTCTCCATGTAATGATCAGGCTTGGAGAAAACAGGCGGCCTCACGACGGGATTTTTCGGGAAGAAGCTTCATGCCCATATTCGGGGTTCCCTGAGATTCTGATCGCTTGGAGGGTAGGAAATGGCACCGCCAAAAGAGTGACGATAGGCGGACCACGCCGCTGCTGCGGCGTCAACGATATCGTCGGGAGCAAGGTGCCGGACAGGCAAGAGAAGGTGATCAGTCAGGTGGAGGCCGTTCTCTTCGAGGAGTGAAATCCGCTCACGAAATCCACCCCACGTTTTTTTTGAAAAGGTGAGAGGTTGGCCAGCGTTCATCGCAGTGAAAGAGAGCTCAGGGTGGACTTCAATCACTGGAAACCCCTCTCGCTCCATCCGATTCACTTCTGCAATTTTCGAACGGAGATGAAGGCTCTGCCGGGAGAATGCCCTCCCGTAAAGCTGCCGGCATGTTGTGTTCACATCATTAAACTCTGCCTTGAGCCACCTCTCTTCTATCGTGAATCGTGGCAGTGCCGGGAAAATGCTTCTCCCGCGTTCCGGCCCGAGGGCTCGCCTTGCGTGAGTATCTGCAAGCCTGGTCGGGGCATCCAGGAGGTGAATTGGCATATCGATCCCGGCTACTTCCAGTTCTGGTATGCTTTGGAGAACCTTCTTCAGAGAGGCAGAGGATGTCGTCCCGGCTACTGCTCCAGACTGGTCGAGCCATACTCCGACCCAGCCTTCTCTGCATCCATCGACTCCTGCAATCATGGGTCAGCGTGAGCGACTGGAGTCAAACTCAAATCCTGATCGGGCCTGCGGTGAATCAGATTCTGCCGCAGCTTGAGGGGAGATTGGCTGAAGGCTGGTCCGACTTGTGCGGATGGCGGTTTCAGGTGTTTGACTCATTGACATTTTGAGGTCGCATTTTCTTCGATGATGAAATCAGCCGCGCGCAGGCCGGAGGTCAGGGCTCCCTCGATGGAGGCGCTGGTGCAATGGTCCCCACAGATAAGGACTCCCCCGTGACTCTGGAATTCGTCTTTTTTCTCGGCGTCCTGATCTGGACTCTGTTCCGGCAGAGCGCGCCTGATCCGGTCAGTGTGCAGGTGTTTCCACAATTGAACTTGTTCTCCGAACCACTGTTGGAGTTCGCGCAGAACTGCGGCCTCAAACTGAGTGCCTTCATGGAGGCCCAGCACAGAAACCGAGATTAATGCCTGATCATCTGGGGCGTAAGCCGGTGCGACATCAGAGAGCGCGCAGACGTTGTTAACAAGGCCGCTCGCCTCCCCATTGAGCGCAATGATAGCCTCTTTCAGTGGAGATCGAGGAGCAGAATAGTAGAGCCCCGTGACGGATCGCCACGGCACCGGGTCCCTCTGAAGCCCCGGCACGATCTTAGCTGCAGATTCTGCATCGGTAGCCACAACAACCCGATTCGCATAGATGATGTCCCCATCGGTGAGGGTGACTTGGTTCGCTTCAAGGGAGTCCACGGTGGTGCTGGTGCGGATGACATCTGGAGGTAGCCGGGCTTCTAGCTGCCGGGGAATTTCCTGCATACCTTTGGCGGGAATCGTGGCGTTTCCGGTAGCAAACATCCGGAAGGTAAATTCGAACATGCGACTAGAGGTTCTGAGATCCCTCTCGAGGAAGATGCCTCCATAAAAAGCTCGGAAGAACCCGTCGATCATGTTCTCGGAGAAGCCATAGTCTCTCAGATAGGATTCCGTTGAGGAGTCTTCCTGGAGGGGATTGCGCCTTGGTATGAGTGCCTCCAGTCTCATTTTTCCTACCAGCAATTTGTCCCAGAGATTGCCGATGGGCTGGAAGGGGGTTGAGAGTGCATATTGCGGACATCGAAAAACGTCCATCAGGCGGTGAAGGGTGCCGTGTTGGAATACGAGCGCTCCTGGGCGGAAAGGTTTCAGATTGAGTGCTTTGAGATCGAGAAATTTTGCAGTCTGGGGGTAGGCGTCGAGTAACACCTGAAATCCACGGTCGAGGATAAACCCATTGTGGATTCTTGAGCGAACCCTTCCTCCCAGCCCACTGGAGGACTCGATTACCATTACACGGAAGCCCGCCTCGTGGAGGCGCACCGCGCAGGCGAGACCGGCTAAGCCTCCACCCACAATGACAACCTTGTGTGCCTCATTCATGTCCGGCCGCGATCATCACTCGACTGTGATGCCCTCGGCAAGGACGACGTGCTGTAGAGCTTCCTCCATGGTCCGGCGAACTCGTGCGGTGGTCCGATACAAAAATGCGTGAAGGACAGCATCCTCAGGACTTCTGTCTTCGCACTCGCTGCTATACTTTTCGAAAGCCGCAAGACCCTGAAGAAGTCCTGCCAAGTGCTGGGGGCACTCGCACTCTACGGTGGTCGAGACTTTGGCTAGTTGCCCGAGCTGGTCTTGGGTGTAGAGGCGGGCAGGAATCGGTCCGGGATCTATTGGAATCCCCTGCTGGCTCTGTTGGATCATACAATGACGGAAAAGCTGTTCCCCAGACACTGGGGCCTTAACAAGCTGAACCCCCTCGATGGCCTTCGCTAGAGCAGTAGCAGTGCTGCTCGCTGAAAAATGGTAAATTAAAACCGTCTTCGAAGCCTTAGTGCGGCGAACCAGTTCCCTCACGGAAGAAATTGTTTCTGGAAAGAGAGTCTCCGCTTCAATCACGACCAGATCGGCCTCGGTAACCCTCGGAGCCTCATAGGCAGACCGGAGATCTCCAAAAACTTCGCTTAGTTCCAGATCAAACGAGGGATTAGCAGACAGGGTCTCAGCAATTGAGGACCCGACGACGAGAATCCGTTTCCTTGGCGCCAGCGGGGCGGAGGGGACCTGATCACCGGCGAGGCGCTCCTCGAGTTCCTCGTGGGTCAGGTCCGCGATGCTACTGATGGAGTGCCCGCGGAGGGTCAGACTCCTCAGGAGTGCGAGGCGTTCAATATCCTCTCTGCCGTAAAGTCGCCGATTCGACGGGGACCGGTCAGGCACGACGGCCTCATACCGTGATTCCCACATCCGGATGTTTGACGCTGATAGTCCTGTCCTGCGAGCCACAGCGCCTATGCCAAAAGTCTGCCGGGTTCCATTTTCCATAATATTCCAGAGTAGCGCAGGACGCGTATTTCTCTACAGGAAATGCACATAATCGCAAAAAGTTCTATTTTGTTGATATATGACCGAAAAAAGCGAGGTCAAGACAATGCATACCAGCTTTCCTGCCCTCGATATTCTCAACAAAATTGATTCGCCCTATTGCTTTAAGCAGAGCAGATCCGAGAATTAGGGATAGGAGCAACGGGCACGCAGCAGACCTCCCAAATGCGAATGTTGGGCGCGGAAAGCCCAACTCTGCGGGGCGGGGGCTTTGATCCCGAAGGTTTTCCATGATCTCCTTTTGCTGCTTGGGGTAGTTTTCTCTGGAACTTTTTTCTCTACAGAAAATACACATGGACGGTAGAAAAAAATTTGTTGATAAAAGGTTGAAATAATAAAGTCCTGAGAAACGGTTGTTTATGTTTTGAATGGAATTTGTTCTAGTTGACGCCCTATGCCAACATTTGGGCCCTTTTTACGCTGTTTAGATCACAACCCACTCGTTCTAGAGGCATTTCAAAGAGGGTGCTTTCCACGGCAAAAAGGTCCAGCCGCTCAGAGACCTTCAGAATGAACCAATGAAAACCAACACATGAACTTAGATCACACACTACTAGCAAACACCGCCGCAGGCGGGTTATCCGTCAACGAACTGACCCAGTATCTTTTCTGGATTGGCTTTATCGCAATGGCGAGTGGAACAGCCTTCTTCTGGCTTTCGAAGAATGACGTTCTGCCGAAATACCGAAGCACGTTGATCGTCTCTGGCCTGATTACGGGTATTGCTGCCTACCATTACTTCACGATGGCCAACGTCTACAAGAGTGGTGAGTTTCCCACTGAATACAGGTATATCGACTGGATTATCACAACACCTTTGATGCTCATCAAATTTCCCATGCTGTTGGGCCTCGGCGCGAAGGGTAAAAAGTGGCTCACGCAGCTCGTGGTGCTGGATCTGATTATGATTGTTACAGCCTACATTGCTGAGGTCTCTGAGATCGCGTCCGGCACGTGGTGGACGTTTTTCCTCGTCGCAGTTGTCGCGTGGGCCGCCATCATTGGCCTGCTCTTCACGGGTATTGGAGGAGCTATCGAAGGTGCCGCCCCGCCTATCGCGAAGGGGCTTCGGCAAATGCGGCTTTTCATCGCCGTCGGGTGGATCATCTACCCGGTCGGATTCCTTCTTGCTCTTGCGGGTGAAGACGGAGGAAGCATTCGGGAGATCGCATACAACGTTGCTGACGTCATCAACAAGGTTGGCTTCGGACTGGTTGCCTACTACGCTGTGAAGACGATGAGCGCAGTTGAGCAAAAAGAGGCTTAGAGCTCCACTTAATGAATATTTGAATTATTGTGACGGTATTGAGTCGGCGGTGAAGACTGTCACCGCCGACTCTGCCGGAAAACGTCGCCAAGACCGCGCTAGATGTATTTCATTCCGCCGCTACTCTTGTTTCTACTGGCCGGGAGTGGGGCCTTCGCCAGCGAGTGGGTGGACACTTGGTGGTTTCTCCCTTTCCTCATTTCGGCGGTGTTAATTGGCTTGCCACATGGGGCCGCAGATTGGGGTGTGCTTTGCAGGTTGGTAGCACGGAAGAATCGGGCACGGAGTATAAGAGGGGTGGCAATTTACAGCGCATTGCTGCTGACCTCCACCTGCGTGGTGTTCTTCACCCCGCCCTTAGGGCTAGTCCTTTTTCTTGTCGTTTCCGCGTGGCATTTCGGGGGCGCTGACGCCCATGATTTCGGGGACCAATTTCAACTCAAGGCCCGACGCCGTCTTCTATGGGTCACTGCTTTCTCCAGGGGAATGCTGATTGTGACATCTCCGTTTGTATTTCGATTTGCTGATATGTTCGGTGCTTGCGAGGCGTGGTGCGCGATGCTCAGTTCTTCGTGGATTCCCTCCGAATTTAGTAACGCCTTTCAAGAGGTCATCCTTGGAATCTTTGCTTTGTCGGCTGTGATCTCTATGGTGGTCATGGTAGCACTGTTGCGAGCTTCAAACCCACGAGCCGCCTGGTGGTTGGCCCTCGAGACCCTTCTTCTGATTGCGATTTTCGCCTTTCTCCATCCGTTGTTCGCACTTGGCGCTTACTTCCTCTGCTGGCACAGTTTGCGCCACATCTCCCACCTTCGGGAGTTCAGCCATCCCGGGGCAGGACTTGGATGGCTTTACCGGCTATCGGGGCCATTTTTCTTTCCGTCTCTCGTAGTGATCGGGGTGCTCGCTTGGGGCACTGGAAGCCTCCATTCGCCTGAGAGGACTGCAATTATTCTTCTTATCTTCTTTGCGATTGTGACCCCAGCTCACCAATGGTTGGTCAGTCAGGAAATACAGTCTCCGGGTCCGGCTTAAAACTTTTTCATTTGGAAGATAACGGAAAGTATCTCTACTCCTGAAACACATCGGTTATGCAGCACAACAATAACTCACGTCACGTTGTCGTCGTGGGCGCCGGACCGGGAGGGTTAACCTCCGCCATGATCCTCGCTCACCGAGGATTTCGAGTAACAGTGGTGGAAAAAGGGGACCGGGTGGGAGGAAGGAACGCGGAGCTTCGCGCTGGAGACTACTCTTTCGACACAGGGCCGACATTTCTTCACCAGCGTTTCACCCTCGATGAGGTCTTTGCGGAGGCGGGGAGGGATCTCGATGAAGAGTTGGACCTAGTTCTGCTTGACCCCATGACTCGCCTTAGTTGGGGAGAAAAAAGTCTCGAGACCAGTTGTGACGCTGGCAAGATGGCAGAGGAAATTGAGCGTAAGTTTCCGGGAGAGAGCGCTGGTTTTGAGCGGTTCATGCGGGACCATGAGGCGAAGCTCCGAGTTCTTTTTCCCTGCCTGCAAAAGCCCTACACTCGCGCTGTGGACCTCGTGAGTCCGAAGTTACTCCGGGCTCTCCCCTATGTAGCGACAGGCGACAGCGTGTTCAAATTGCTTGAGCGCTATTTTACCGATGAGCGGTTGCGGCTCGCATTCACGTTCCAGTCCAAATATCTAGGGATGTCTCCTTGGAAATGTCCGGCGCTTTTCAGCATTCTGGCGTATCTGGAGTATCAGTTTGGCGTCTACCATGTGCAGGGAGGCCTTTGCCAGATCTCCGAAAAAATGGCGGAGGTGGCGGCGGCTGACGGAGCGGAGGTGAGACTGGACTCTCCGGTTGAGGAGGTGCTAACGGCGGGACGCACCACTGCTGGGGTGCGGCTTTCTTCCGGCGAGGTGATCAAGGCTGATGCAGTCGTGATAAATGCAGATTACGGGGCGGCGGTAACGCAGCTGCTGAATGGCAAGGGAGTGTCAGACCGGAAGATGCAGCGGAAGGGGTTTTCGTGCTCCACCTTCATGCTCTACCTGGGTTTGGACAAAATCTACGAGGACGAGCCGCACCATCATATTTTGTTCGCTGATGACTACCGCCGTAATATTACCGAGGTACAGAACGAGAAGGACGTCTCGGAGGATATGTCGATCTACGTGCGCAATTCTTCTGTCACGGATCCGCACGTAGCTCCCGCAGGGGGCTCAGGTATCTATGTTCTCGTCCCGACAATCAACTTGCGGCATGGAGCTGACTGGGATGCGACGCAACAGGAATATCGGGACCGCATTCTTCAACGGATCGAAGAGCGCACCGGAATGAAGGATCTGAGGGATCACATCGTGGAAGAGCGCCTCGTCTCACCGCGGCACTGGAAGGACGACTATTCCGTCTACCTTGGTGCGACCTTCAACTTGAAACACACCTTGAATCAGCTTCTTTATCTGCGTCCACACAACCGCTACAGAAACTTCAAAAACCTGTATTTGGTGGGAGGCGGAACACACCCCGGCTCGGGACTCCCCACGATCTATGAGTCGGGCAGGATCAGCTCGAACCTTGTCTGTGAGCAGTTTGGACAGAAATTTCCCCAGATTGATTTTGCGACCCCCCTTCTTAATCCCGGAAAGGATGCGCAGTAGGCGGTAGCCACCGAGGCGGATCTGCTGATAAGTTCAGTGACTCAGCGGGCGAAGGCTCCGCTGAGCAGCAGCCGGTGGGCTGGGCCAAGTGGCGCGCCCGAGAGGAGTCGAACCCCTAACCTCCTGATCCGTAGTCAGGCGCTCTATCCAATTGAGCTACGGGCGCACATGCCAGCAATGGCGAGGGCGGAAGGTAGGGAATTGCAGGATTGTGTCAAGTGGGGTTGCCCATCAACAGGACCTCCCTGGGTATCTGCATGGTGGGTCTGTGCCCCTTTTAAAGGGCTGATTCCTTCAACCCCGGGATGCGCGATATTTCCCTTGATTTTTAGGGTTCTACCCCTAGGTTCAGCCCCCCTCGAGCCGAGAGTTCGGGGGAAAGCGACGGCTGTTGGAGCCCCATTGCCGTCGCAAAATGGGGCAAATGTCGGAAGGCAAATCAACCAACAACCAACCTTAACAACAGAAAATGAGTAACGAAGCCGTCGCGGGTGCGACGATTAATGCTGAGCTGGATGCACTGATCGATTCCAAGTTCCGCGAATTTAAAGAAGGTTCCATCGTTAATGGAACGATCCTCGATATCCGCCCACAGGTAGTGATTGTCGATGTCGGGTATAAGTCAGAGGGGGTGATCCCTGCCTCTGAGTTTGAAGATGATGAAATCGAGGAAGGGGACGAGGTAGAGGTTCTTCTTGAGCGCCTCGAAAATGATGAGGGCATGATCGTCCTGTCCAAGGAAAAGGCTGCGCACAAGCAGAACTGGGACAAGATCGTCAAAGTATTTGAAGACGGGGGACTGGTTAAAGGAAAGGTCAAGAGCATGGTAAAGGGTGGCCTGACGGTGAACGTCGGCGTCGAGGCTTTCCTGCCTGGTTCGCAGGTAGACATTATTCCTCCAAAAGATCTGAATGAATTTGTCGGGAAGATCTACGAGTTCAAGATCGTCAAGGTTAACGATGAGCGGCAGAATATTGTCTTGAGCCGCCGCGAGGTGATTGAGGCCGAACGCTCGGAGCGGCGGCAGCGGTTCCTGCAGACCGTCAAGGTCGGAGACAAGGTCACTGGGCAGGTCAAGAATCTCACCGACTTTGGTGCATTTGTGGACCTTGAGGGCATGGATGGACTCCTGCACATTACGGATATGAGCTGGGGCCGAATCAATCACCCCAGTGAAATGCTGAGAATCAGTCAGGAAATCGACGTGCAGATTCTGGATGTGGACCGCGAGAAGGAGAGGGTGTCGCTCGGACTGAAACAGATGACCGACAACCCATGGGAGGACATCGAGGCGAAATTCCCAATGGGATCCCATGTGAAAGGTCGGATCACCAAGCTACTACCTTACGGGGCCTTTGTAGAACTGCAGCGGGGAGTTGAGGGCCTTGTGCATGTGTCTGAGCTTTCATGGGTCAAGCGGATCACTCGGCCGAGTGACGTGCTTGAACTTGATCAGGAGATTGAGGCGGTTGTGCTTGGAATCAGTATCGAAGAGCAGAAAATCTCTCTCGGGGTCCGTCAGTTGGAGCCCAATCCATGGGATGAGATCGAGGGCCGTTACCCGATTGGCACCAAGATCAACGGTGCGGTTCGCAACCTCACTGCTTACGGGGCTTTCGTGGGCCTCGAGGAAGGTATCGACGGCATGATCCACGTCTCCGACCTCAGTTGGACGCGTAAAATTAACCACCCCAGCGAGATTCTCAAGAAGAGCGAAGAGGTGGAAGCCATCGTTCTTGCCATCGACAAGGAGAACCAGCGCGTTTCACTGGGAATCAAGCAACTCGATACAGATCCATGGTCCGATATTGATACGAAGTTCAAGGTCGGAGACATAGCCAAGGGAACTGTGGCCAAGATCGCCAGCTTTGGTGCATTCGTCAGCCTCGATGGAGATATCGATGGCCTGATTCACATATCGCAGTTGAGTGAAGAGCACGTCGAGCGTGTGAAGGATATTCTCAATGTTGCCGATGAGGTGGAAGCCCGAGTGATCAAGGTCGACAAGATCGAGCGTCGTATTGGACTGTCTATCAAGGCGGTTGAATACAGCGCAGAGCAGCTTCAGAAGGAATCCCAGAGCTTCGAGACGTTACGTCCATCCAGCGACCTCGTAGGCTTGGAGCAGGCCTTCAACCTGGCAGCAGCCACGGGCGCTCCGTCAGAGGAAGAGTGGAGTCCGAGTGGGGCCACAGAATCCGACTCCGGCGAGGAAGAAGAAAAGTCCGAGTAAACTCTTCCAGGCTCAGATATTTAACGCTCCGGGGTGGTCGACGCCGCCTCGGGGCGTTTTTACATACAGGACCCCGCCATGGATCCGTGGCTTTGCTGCAGAACGATGCTGCGCAGGTGTCCTGCAGCGTCAGGGACTGCCCCGTGTTTTCTGCAAGTACTCTGACGCGAGAAGAAAGATTCTACTCTTCGCTTTCTGCCTTGGGCTTCTTTGCCCGGCGCACAGCGCCGAAGCGCTTCTGAAACTTGTCGATACGTCCCTCTGTATCAACGAACTGCTTCTGACCGGTGAAGAACGGATGAGAGTCAGCGGTGACGCCGATTGAAATGACAAAATGATCCACTCCGTCAACCTGCTCCACACGATCGGACTTGGCAGTAGAGCGTGTGACAAACTGCTTACCGGTACTCATGTCCTGGAAGATGACCGGATTGTATTCTGGGTGGAGATCCGCTTTCATGAAATGACGCCCTGAGTGGCGGGCGGGGAGAATGCGTGATCTTATGCAGGTGTCAAGAAATTGAGCCCATTACGGGCTGTTTTGTTTGGGTTTCAAGATAAGGAGGCGGGGTCCCGCCCCTGACTCTGTAGACCTAACCAGAATAGTATCCCCTCCGCCGGTGAGGTCGAAAACAATGCTTTCTGAGCCCTGAAAAACGGCGGGAGGCAGGAGGATGTCGAATGAAGCGCCAGAAGGAGCTCCCTTTACTGCGCCGATGGTTTTTCCACCAGATTGAACCCGTATGGTGCTTCTTGTCCCTCCGCGGGCTTGGGTGGTCACTCGCAGGACGACCCGCTGGTTGTCAGCGATCGAGGGCGGTGAGCCAAAACGGCGGAATTGGAGCCGCAGGCTGCCGCCGCTGCTGGGCTGTGAATTGATGGGGTAATATCCAAGCTCTCTCGCTTTTGATGTAGTGATTTTCTTTGATCGATACTCTTCCCATGTCAGGGGAGCGTGGTAAATAATTCCTTCTGCGTTATCTTGGGCGCGCAACCCCCGGGTATATTCGAGGTCAGCATTGGAAAGAGCACCCAGCTCCACTTGGAACTCACGTCCCTTGCGATCCTTGAGATAGAGAG
>Ga0163110_10000174_pt1 | contig 28646 bp, 12 predicted proteins | sample CRUFie1St17metaG_FD_108703 | JGI IMG/M metagenome (GOLD analysis project Ga0163110, IMG submission 108703) | Marine microbial communities from the Costa Rica Dome - CRUD Field 142mm St17 metaG | ecosystem: Environmental > Aquatic > Marine > Oceanic > Photic zone | place: Costa Rica: the Eastern...
ATTACGGAGACGCAGGTCTCCACTGATTGTCAGATATGTGTCACCGAATGGGTCAATCTGAACCTCATCGATTTCCTGGAACAGTAAGTTTGATACAGCAGTTGTTGAGTAAGTCAGTTCTGCAGTATTGTTTGGTTGAGCGCCTGCGGTATGTGTAGGAGCATTACCATCAGTAGCAGTAATACCAGCAACAGTTACTTCATAAATGTTGTTTCTATGCTTTAGATATTCACCAACAGATACAGGAGTGTTTGATCTCCATTCTGTGTAAGCAGGAGCAGAAACGTTTAGAGACGCCATCTGCTTCAAAGTCTCAAAACTAAATCTAGTTGGACTAATTTTGAGAGTGTTTGCGTTTCCGTTGTAGAAGTAGAACGTATCGTCGTTTGCTCCTACAGTTTCTTCTGCAGTTACATATGTATTACCATCAAGGTCTCTAATACCACCAAGAGAAGACCATGATGTGGTTACTGAACTATATCCTTCATATTGTGTGGTTTGTGTATTATAACGAATAGCACCATTCTCTACTAGTCCTGGTCCAGGTCTTGCTGCAGTATTACCAGCAGGAATAATTAGTGAAGTGGTTCCGTCAATCTTGACAACTCTATTAGGAGCAGGTGTTAGAAGAAGATCTTCAGTTCCTTGAGTAAAGATATTATTATCTTCAATCTTCAGCAAGTCTGAAGAGTTAAATGTTCCTGTAGTCTTGATAGATCCTGCAGTTGTAAGATCTCCAGTATCTGCTGTAATTTCCAGCAGTGCAATAGCATCTACTGCTGGAGGAACAATACTTAATTTCTGACCTTTAATGCTTACAGGACTGGTTAGTCCTGTAGACTGTAGAAGTAAATTTCCAGGAGAAACAACTTCAGTAGTATTTACTTTGTCGGATACATTAATAACATCAACATTTGCTGTAGTAATTGTTGCAGCATCAGAAATAAGATCAGTAGAAGTTACCGTAACTGAATTTACATCACCACTACTTACATCCAATGTAATGTTATCAGTGGATGTGATATCAGTAACAAGAACTTGAAATCCAGATCCAAAAGTTTTTGGATTATTTGGATCGATTGTCAACTCCGCTTCGAGTCCTGCAGTCCCTGCCATATTAGAGTGCTGCTGGCAGTAATAATATAGAGGAGTTGGTGTTGCAGCAGTTGGTTGAATTCTTGAGATGCTATCATCACGATATGCAACTTCTTCTCCATCATATTCAACCCCAGCAAAAACCAAAGGTGCAGTTCCACTAGAAACTATTGGAGTATCAATTGTAACAACATTTCCATTTACTTCAGTTACAAAAGTTTCCGAATCAACCTGCCCTTCATCACTAATATCTGCATCCTCAGAAACAGTAACGTTCATCCCAACTAGAACTTTAGTTCCATCTCCAACTGTAATTGTAGTTGCTCCTTCAGTTAAAGTTGCACTAAATTCATACGTATTATGAATTCCATCTGGATGAATAGAGAATCTAAATGGGTGTGATGAAGCGTCCGAGTAATCAAAATCGTATGTATTATTAACGAATAGAGTTAAGTCTGGATGCCTAGTTGGATTGCCATCTCCAGTATCAATCAAGTATCTGGCAACAGTATTTGTTTCATCAACTTCTAGAGATCCAATAGTATCTCCACTACCAATACTATCGGTTCCAGAGAACGTAAAAGTAACTAGAGTTATGATGCCTCCGCTTTGTTCTACTTCTTCACAGACTCCTGTAATTGTAGTAAAAGTTCCAGGATTAAGAGCATCTTCTTGCTGGAAGTTATATGATTGCCCAACAACAAATGTTCCTGCTGTGGGATCAGTTGTAAATGTTACTTGAAGAAGATCTTCAGTTGTAACAAGATAAGGAATCGGTTGCGTTAGATCTAGATTAAAGATAGTTAGTGTATCATCAATACTGTATCCTTCTCCAGGTGCATTGATGGATACAGCTGTAATAATTCCTACAACATCAATAGTAAATTGATATCCATTACCATTAGTTCCCCATGGAGGAGTGATTGTCAAGGTGATCGTTCCACCATCACCTGTAGCAGGAGAAGTGTTTAGATCTAGAGATGTTCTATCTATAGCAACATTTTGAACAATAATGTCTGTTGGGTTGCCGTCAACATCTACTGGAGTTTGTAAGACTGCAGTTCCTGCAGTTTGAGTAACAATCCATCCAGATCCAACACCATCAGGAACAGTTGCGGTTACAGTAGTTTCGTCCTCATTGATATTTCCACTGAATCCTGTTACTTGACTAGGCAAAGTAAGAACATCATTTAACAGATATCCATCACCATATTCACTGATAGTAGTGCTGGCGAATCCTCCATTAGAGAATTCCAAATTTACAACAGCACCAGTTCCAGTGCCACCAATTAGTGATACTCCATTATAAGTAGGAGTTCCCAAAGACTCTCCTACAAATACATATCCACTGCCAGGAGTAGTGGTTCCATTGTATGGTGATACTGTGAGATCGAAGGTTCCTGCCTGACCAGTTCCACCAATGACAGGAATCTCTTCATAATCTCCCTGGTCGTAATCTTGACCTTGTGCAGTAATCTGGAGACCGTCACTTTTCAGAATGTTTTTCTGAAGAACAACATTTCTATAATAAAGAGATGCTTCGTTTTGAATCTGGTGTAGTTTCTTACCGTCAGATACAAATGCTAGAGTCTTTGTTCCTGGTCTAAAGATACCGACCGATGTGTCATTAACAAACGCAAGTGATGGTTCCGTTCTGGATCCATCACCCAACCTTAGAAGACCTGTAGATAAATCACTTCCACCACCACCAATAGCAAACAAATCGCTCGCAAGTTGGTTGATAGTTTGTCGTTGCTTCTCAAATGTGTCTGATTTAGCTACGTTTCTAAGAATTGCCATTGCGTGCTATCTCTTTTAAGAGTTGTTTGATTTCAGATAATTCTGCCTTCAAAGTATTTATGTCATTTATGGCAGTGTGCAAAACCTTTGTTGGAGGTTTCTCATTGCTAATGATCGCCCCCGTTTCGGGGTCTCGATATAAATTTTCGTGTCCTTCGACTTTTATCATGTCGATGCCACTACTCTAATATCTTGGACCTTAGGAACGTAAGATGGATCATCGGTCTTCATCGAAATCTTAACTCCGAATGAAGTAAATTCATCTAGGTTGTCAACACTAAATCTAAACTCTTGATAGGCAGATTGCTCTTCCTTCTGAGCGGAGATAGTATTCTGTGGTGTAGCGAGTTTGGGAGTATCCTCATATCCAGTTCCGTTAAAGAACTGCCATTCGATATCTTCAAACTTTTTCTGGATAGAAGTAGTCTTGGTCTTGTATGAGAGTTGAATGTTCTTGCTATCAGTTACGTTTGCAGTGATGATAACATCAATTGCGCTTGCACCCTGAGCAAGACTGATCTCCTTAGTTACATACTTAGCAACGGAAGAGGTATCCTTTGCACTGTCTTCAGGAACAAAGTCTACACCCTCGGAGAATGTCATGGTCTTGATTTCATAGTATCTCTCATCACCTGCTCCCAGGTTAGACCAGGAAACAAGATCACCAGTTCTAAAGATGTCAGCAGACTGATCAGCAACTTGCTGGGTTCTGATGAAAGAACCAACTCCACTAGCACTAGAGTAATCAGAATTGATTGGTTGCTTATCGTTCTCTAGAGTCAGAGTCTGAGAAGGAACATCCCAGATACGAACGGTTCCGTTGATCAAGTTGTCATATGTCTTAGTAGGATCAGAAGGATTGATTCCAGTAACTAGTTGACCGAACGAGAAGTCAGGAGTAACCTTGATTGCTCCAGCAGCACTGACGACAACTGTGTTATCTTCCAACTCACCGCTCTCTTGTGATTGCAGTGAGAAGAAGAGTTCTTCGTTTGCTTTGAATACATTATTGTTCTTGACCTTGACAAAGACAGTATTGTCAGAAGTTCTGTATCTAACAACTTCACCACGGGAACCAGATGCCTCAATGTTTAGTGCATCGTTACCCATACCCTCAACAGTCTGACCAACGCTAATTACAATTGGATTGCTGTTGCTGTCCAGGTTGCCGCTTAGAGTCAATCTGTATACAGGGAAGAACTCAATGACTTGGAATCTCTTACCGAATCTGTTCTCCTTACCAGCAGCGTTTTCGATTCTGTTGGAGGATAGTTTGATGGAAGATGTCTTGAGATCAAGGATTGGTGACAGGTATGTCTTAGTAGAAGAAAGTGTCAGTCTGTAAACAAGACTCTCGCCAAGGTTATTGAGGAGAGTGTTGATATCTGATGCAACAACCTTCTGGTTGATGAAGAACTGCTCTTCATTCAGGAATGTCTTTTCAAAGTCAGCAACAGAGTAAGAAGTGTAGTTCTCAGTCTTGGAGTCAACAGGAACTACATTAGTTGTCTTGATTGCAGTATCAATGTTTGTGGATGGGGACTGAATATATGAGAACTGTGCAAGAACTCTCTCATACTTCTTATTAGAAGTAATCAGTCCACTAGCACCACCACCGAATACTGTATCTGCTGCTCTACCGATACCTGATACACAGAACGAATCGATACCACAGTTAGATACCCTGAACAGAGTAGTGTTTAGTGATCCTTGTGTGAATCCAGCAGTGGTTGCTAGATTCTTGAAGAATACATATGACTTGCCATCTTCAAAACCATGGTTCTTATGGTTGACCTTGATGATGTTATTGTTGTTCTTAAACAACTCAGACGTTGCATTAGCATTTGCGAATGCATATGTCTCCAGAGGATTGTTGACCATATTCTCATAACCAAGTGACTGGTTAGTGATGTCAATGGTAGCAGTAGAAGAGATATCAAACTCAGCACGATAGAGAGTGAACTTGATGTCCTCGAACAGATCCTCTACCCAAGAACCAGTGTTCTGTGACTTATAGACAGAACCAAGTGATGGGTTAGTAGTAACTGTAGTGTTGGTTGCGATCTCAGTCTCACCAAGTTTGGATGCCCAGATGCCATAGTCTTGAGAATCAGTCTCGACAACTAGAGCATACTCGGTATTGTTCTGTAGATATACAGGATAGTCGAAGTGGAACTTGGTTGGAGTTGTAGATGGAACAACGCCAGTGGTGTCTGTAGCAACACCCATTCTTACAGCAGGTTCTGTGATTTCGATCTCTGCTTCGATAACTGCTCCGCCGTTACCTAGTCCTGTGCCTCTAATAACAATCGAAGGTGGTTCGGTGTATCCTCTACCAGCAAGTGTGATAGTAGAATCATAGATCAGACCACCAGAAACTACAACCGTGCCAGTTGCGTTACTACCGCCAGGTAGACTTGGAGACTCAACAGTAATAGTAGCAGTGTCATAGTTATCACCAGCGTTGGTAACCTTGAGTGCAGAGACAACACCAGAGTCCTTAGCAATTCTTGCAGTGATCTCAGTGTTGTTTGCGTTGTTGAATGTAGTGATGGAGGAGATCTTCAGACGCTCATCAGGAACGTATGAGATACCGTTGTTGTTATCAAGAACAACAGTGTAGACCTGCTCATTGGTCAGGACAATCTCGTTATCTTCCGAGACAGCGAGTTCGTTGTTGTTCTTATCAAGAACTTTCAATACAGGACCAGATGCGTTGCTAGACTCTCCAGAGATTGTTTCACCCTTGAGGATAGTAACAGTGTCAGAAACATATACCTTCAGATAGGTGTAAGGTTCGACAACAACCTCGGTTCCAGGAACAACATTTTTGCCTGGTTTCTCGGAGTTGACATCAGTCAGATATACACGGAGAGGGATGGTATCGCTCTTAGTGCTGAGGAACAGATCTACGCCAGTTGTAAATACGCCACCCTCATAGTTCTCAACCTTAAAGGTCTGAGCGAGTGGATTTGGTTTCTGCTCTTGCTCTGTATTGCTAGAGACCAACTGGGTTCCTTCGTTAGACTTGAAGTAAGCAGGTTTCGTGGATACGATAGAAGCAGGATTCTCAGGCAACAGACCAGTTGCATAGAACTTAGTTTCTGCGAAGGTCTCTACAGATGCCTTATCTGAATTAGTGCTGCTAGATGTGAATCTGAGAGTCTTCTCACCAGTAGTGATCTTGACTTCCTCAGAACCATCATCATAAGAGACGGTCTCTGCATCACCTGTCCACTGAGTTGCCTGACGTGGTGCCTTACCAGCAGGAATCAGGATAACGCCACTTGCGTTACCATTTGCATCAGTGATGATAGGAGCATTGAATGTAGATAGGGAGTTACCAGGGATTCCAGTGAATCTGATATCGGGAACAACCCAACGGTTGATCTTCTTACCTTCTAGGAATACAAATACCTCAGTCTTGGGTTTCAGTCTACGGATGTTGAACTTAACAGGGATACTACGAGCAAAGTATTGCAGGGAGTTGACGATAGACTTACCACCACTCGTCTTAGTAGATACACCCTTAGGAGTCTCGTTATTCTGTGGACTGATGTTAGAAGAACTTGCAACAGATGCAGGTGTTACCTCTTCTGCAACAATCTCGTCATTAGTCTTGGACAGACCGTTGATGTTGTAGAAAGATCTCTCGGTGCCATTCCATGTTACTAGGAATGAGTTATACAGACTGCTGAATGCAGATGAGATATCATCCTTAGCAAGGAAAGGAACAAACAGGTTGGTGTTGTTATCTGTTACGAGAGGAACAGTGTTTCTATCATACCAGGAGTCAACGTTAGGATCAACAGAAAGGTCACCAACATACTGTAGGACAACAAATGGGTTGGGGTTGATAGTCTTGGTAGCAAAGTTGTTACCAAGTAGTCTCTGGTTCGAGAATGGTAGAGAAAGAACACCATTGTTATTGACATAACCAGCAACTCGTCTCTGGTCTTCTCTGGTGTTGACTTCCTTGACTAGCAGACTATCTTCACTGACTTGTGGTCTCAGAACAGACTGTTGAGCATCGATAGCACAAGCATAGTCAGCAGTCTTGATATCTCCCTTATGAGTTTCAAAGTTATCAACATAGAAACCAGTCTTGAATCTATCCAGACCAATCTCATCCTGAATCTGCATATTCAATGCTTGCTGCTCAAGGATGCTTAGGGATGTGTAATACTCAAGACGCTCGACACGCTGATTGAGTTTACCGATGTCCTTCATCGTGTAACGCTTGTTCTCAACAGGAACGATTCTTACATCTCTAAAGCTATCGGTGTATGCAGGAACATACAGATAGTATAGAGGGATAGAATCACTAAGCGTCTCAGGTCTGGATGGGTTCAAGGAAGAGTTGCCTTTCTTGACAATGAAATTACCTTGAGTGTTCAGGAATACGCCATCAATTCTATCGAGATACTGATCCTTGTTATACTTGACAGTCCAAGGTAGGTTCACATCGTCGGATGGTGTGCTGGATGGAATACCAGAGGTTGCAGTGAATGATAGATACTCGTTCTGCGCTAGGAAGGATCCGTCCTGATACCCAGGAAGGATGTTAGTGTTGTCAACCTTAGGTCGGAAGTCAATGACATCCTTCAGGGAGACTAGACCGCTGACTGAGGAATTGAATGATGGGATCTCAGTCTCAGTAACACCTGCTTCATGCAGATAGGAGTCGATCGTGCAGAAGTCACCTTGTGAATGCTCGAAGTAATCGAAAGCAATGATCAACTGTCCTGTAGGAGCAGATACTCCTGGTTTCAGAACTAGTCTTGCAGTATCATAGAAGGTATCTCTTTGACCATTGTCGAAGGTATACTTATCGGTTACATCTGTTCCAGATACTAGGTTACCGCCTGCATCAACAGTAGGAGGTGCAGATACAGAACCTTCATAGACATATCTCAGTTTGTATACGTCAGAATAAGAAACGATCTGGATGGTTTCGCCACCATTCTCTTGTCCTCTAAATGGAACGACATTTGTTCCACCAGACTGAACAATGATCTGCTTATTCTCAATGGAAGTCTTGAGTCTTGGTTTTGCTTTGGATACCTGCAGGGTAGCAGTCAACTTCAATGTTGGGAAGTTGATAGCAGGAACATCAAATGTAGGATCTCCAACTTCTGGATTAGCAACTCTGTTCTCTAGTGCTGCTCTAATCTGGTCGATGTTACCAAAGTAGTTTTCTGGGAAGTTGATGGTGACACTACCAGCAGTCAGGTTGCTGTCAGACTGTTCGATGCTTACGAATGAAGGATCGACATATACAACGTCACCTTTCTTGAGTGCTCCTGTGAATGGAAGCAATGTAGGAGGATCATTAACAGGATCCGCTCCTAGTTCAGAATTGTGAATTGCAACACCAGGATCTAGAACTGTGATCAAGAAGTTCTCTTGGGAGAACTCAGCGAATCTTTGTGTTCCGAATGGGAGTTGTGCAGCAAATGTTAGGTTGCCACTACCAGAAGATGCAGTAGTGATGAAGTCTCTTCTGAAGTAGTAAGTAATCTTCGAGTCTTCAGACGAGTCAATCAGTGACTTGATCTGCTTATCACCTGTTGGGAAGACTAGAGTTCCTACTGGATTCTCGATGAGAGGTCTCTGGTTTACAACAGATGCATTGACAACATCTGCTTGCAGGGTGCGATCCAGATAGATTCTTGATCTCTTGACGCCATCAGGTCTGGTTGCATACTGGACGACATACTTAAATACGTCACCATTAACATCGGAGAACTGAACAACGTCACCTTGAACAAGAATTCTAGATGCATCACCATTGAAACCATTACACTCGATGAACTTGTATCCTCTGGTTCCAGAGAATGTGAAGTCGGTAATAGAGGTGGTTGTAGTATATCCTGTTCTCTCTAGTTCTACATCAGCAGAGAACCTGTTCTTGTTACCAGAACCAAAGGCAGAATACAGAGACTTGACATTCTTAGGTGAGTAAGTATATACTGTATTCCTAAACAGAACGGGAACGATAGTTGCTTCGTTCAGTGGCAGTGGGTCAACACCACCAACTTCTACTACAGGTGGTTGAGAGAAGATTTGAGTAACAGCACTTCTGTCTTTGACATATACTCTAGAGATAGCACCAGACCCCTGGATAACCATCTCAATGGCGCTTCTAGGATACTCGACACCATCTAGGGCGATCACAGGGTTTCCTACGTTGTAGGAGTCTCCACGCTTCACACAGATGAAGTGAGAAACGGTATTCTCTACGGCAATCTTAAGGGTTCCGCCATCCTCTCCTAGGAGGGTCTCTCCAGCAGAGAATACACCACTCACCATGGTGACGAACAGTTTGTTGATAGATGAGTATGTTGCAGATGTGCCACCTTCAATGACAGCAACTGCTCCACTGACAGCACCATAAACATACTTACCAGGAGTAAACTCATCTCCTGTGATAGTCTCTTCTAGAAGAAGACGAGTGAAGAACTCAGGAGCAAAGAATGAGAAGTCGAAGATAGAGTTATACTTCTCGACACCACCAGTCAGTCTACCCTTAGATACGATCTTGTCGGTATCTGCATTGAAACCAGGACTTACTTCCTTGAGTGCAATGTTCTTTGGTTTTGCTAGTCCTACAATAGGAGTGATAGATTCGTTGTAGTCTCTAATTACAAACAGAGGAGAGTTCCTTGTCTGAACCTCAACCTCAGTCTTGTAGAGTTCACGAACAAGGTTGATAGAATCTGTCAGGTCGTAGTCAAGTAGGAATACATCTAGTTCACCACGATTACCCTTGACAGTCAGTTCAATGTATGTCGCTGCTCCCGATCCATCGATCTCAGGTCTCCTGACCTTAGAGAAAGAGAGAACATCAACATAAGAATACGTATTAGTATTACCAGAGTCAGAACGAGTCTTGATGAACCACAGTTTAGAGATAGTAGACTCTAGTAGAGCATCAGTGAAACTATCTGCGTTGAAAGCAGCATCTTCAATAGAGCAGTAGATAGTCTTGATACCATCACTTACTTCATATCCTTGGCCGCGGCGATCAATAGTCTGCTTGACATCACTATCTGCTTCAGTGTCATTCAGACCTACAGTGCCATCATTGTATACAGAGTTCAAGAATACAGTTGGATATGCATTCAGTTCTGCACCTTCTGAGTTTAGAGGTGTAGTGCCATATACGTTGGTGATGAAGAATGAGGTCAGACCAGATGTCTTGAGAGTTTGATTTTCTCTCTTAAGAGAATCTCTTGCCTTCTCAATCTCAATATACTTGGTCTCTTTGTTCTTAACTTCGTAACCTTTGATGTATGCTTTACCAGCACCAATAGTTCCTACTAGTTTTGCCTCAGCAGTGTTAGGATCTAGACCATTGACAAGATCGTTGTCATCCTTAGTATAGAAACCAAGATTGTCGTTTTGCTGGTAGTATTCTCTAACTTGCAGAGGGAATGGTTCTACAACATAATCGCCAGACTCATCAAAAGTCTTTCTAGCGAGTGCTGCTTCAACCAAAGAGAAGTCATTCGCTTTGAGTTGCTTCTGAATGACACCACTCTTAACGAGTAGTAGTTGGATGAAGTTTCTATCAGTTAGAGCAAAGTAGTCATACTTAACCAGTTGAAGATCAATCTTGAGACGATGTGCTCCAGGTGCAGAGAAGTTTGAGAAACCTCTTGCATTGTCATACAGAGATGAATCTTGCTCTGGTGTTACCAGACTTTCAGAAATTTTGAAACCAACCTTAGCAGAAGGTTGATCGTAGTATTTGTTAATAACGAGCAGTTGCTCGGAATTTCTCACAAAGTATCCATTCACAAAATAGATGCCTTCTTCTACCTTAACAGCAGAAGCGTAACCCATCGCAGGACTGTCTAGGAAAGACTCTACGCCTGTATCAGGATCGGTTACAGTAACAGATGTAGGCAGAGAGACCCCATCGGTTCCGACGACCAACAGAGGAGAGTTGACGCCCCCGACAACCTCCAGTGTTTCGCCTTGACGGAATCTCTCTTCGTCACCAGACGCTCCACTATCCAAGTAGTTAACGTAGATAGTGTCAGATTCTGTATCAGAACCGTATTCTGTCGCTACAACAGTAGCAACAACACTTGAAGAAATGCCCTGGACCTTCAGACCTTTGAGGGTCTTAATGTCATACTTCTGGTAAGTAATGTTACCATCATCATCGGAAACTGCTACTTCAGATACCGACGACAACTTAACAAAATTAAGTCTTGTGTTGAGACCTACTTCTCCAGGCACAACAAGATCGCCTTGCTTGAAGACGTTCCTACCGAAATTTTCTAATTGAGTCTGAAGAACAGACTGGAGAGTAGTTAACTCTCTAGCCTGAACTGCATACCCTGGTCTGAATAGAACCTTATAGAAATTTTTCTGTGGATCAAAGTCTTCAAAGTAAGGCGATGAGTTTAAGTTAGTATTCTGGGGCATTGTATATTACTAACGTTCTGATTTTCCTAACCTTATTTAGGAGGTTAGGATTGGATCAGAACTCAATTACCAACTTGATGTCTTCAATTTGGTCAGCCGCACGGGTGATTAGTCTTCTGTTCTCGACATAGATGATGTCGCCAGAGTTCTGCTCGATCTCTGGGAAACCGAAACCGTTGGTGAAACTTACACCAAGGAGTGTGGTTGCAGTAACGCCAGTGTTAACACCGCCAGAAGCAAGGGAAGAAGCACCAACAATGTTAGCACTAGAATCGAATGCTCTTACAACACCACCATCTGCGTGGAGGTCAGGTGACTGGATATACTTGAGAACGCCGTCAGTAGTCGAACCTGAATCCAGAGTCCAGGAAACAACGGTGCCTCTAGCAGTTCCACCACCAGCAAGTGACTGGGTGATTGTTTCGTCAGCAACGTAGTCTGCGCTTGCGCCAGTAACCTTAACAGCATAGAGACCGTTCAGGGTGTCTAGAACTGCGAAGTCAGTAGTGGTCCAGTTGAATGGGTCCTTGATGATGCCGATACGACGGAAGTCGTTATCAACAGGGAAGTCTCCAGAACCTTCAGCGTAGGTCAGACGAATGTTGGTCATGACACGCTTAGCGTTCAGTTCCAGTTCAAAGTCAGCACCGTGACCACCTTGAGGAGGAAGAACAACTTCCAGAGCACCTGTTCCACCAACACCAGTTCTAGCGGTGGTTAGTGCTTGCTCTGCATACAGACCATACTTGAGACCGCCAACAGTTGCACCGTCGTCCAGTGCGATAGAAGCGTAGGTATAACCTGCACCTGCTTCAACAACTTCGGTAGACTCGATTGCACCAGCAGTAACGACAATCTTGACAACTGCTTGTGTGCCAGATACTTGACCGTCGCCTAGGACAGGAGCATAGTGGGTTCCGTTAGGAAGACCCGATCCAGTGTCCTCAACTAGAACAACGTTGAGAGCACCGTTAACTGCAGCAGCTTCGGTAGCAGCACGAGTTGCTTCACCTGCCAAGTTGATTGGCATGAAGTTGGTGGACAGGAAGCGCAGAACGTCGTCGGTAGGGATAGTATACATATACTTCCACATGTAACCCGAACCACCAGCAGCAGCGACTACTGCATCAGCAGTCTCGGTGAAGAGACCAGTTCCTGCATTGTAGGTTCCTTGACCTGCAGAAGGAGTAGTCTTGGGTTCGTAAACAGGGTTAGGATCTGCCTGACCTGGGAACTGACCGTTATAGATGCACTTGAAGACTTCGTAGTTCGAGTTGATTACATAGAACTTAGAAGCACCAAGAGAAGCAGCACCAGTTGTGGACTGCTTACCTACCTGACCAGTAGTAGTTGCGGAGTAGTCAGGCTTATACATGTCGAAACGAGGCTCGGTAGCGAGCAGGTTCCAATCGTAACGAGTGATGACAGCGCGAGCGAACTGATCGGTGATACGCTTAGCAGCGATGATTTCATCATAGACGCTGAATTTCTCCATCTGGTTGTCCAGAGGAGTAGGAGGGGTGTCCTCGGTTGCGTAACGGTAGACTCCTGCGCGTGCTTCAGCACCAGTGTCAGCAGATCCGTTCCAACCCTCGATGACTGCATTAGGCAGTGGAGTTGCGTTTACGGAAGGAGTGACATCGCTTAGGATCAGCGAATTGTCATAGACCTGCTCGATGGAAGCCTTAAAGGGGGAGTTTGCAAAAGTGTAGGATCCGTTAGCATCAGATGCAACATAGACAAACTGATTTTCTGCGAAAGCGACAGCGTTCTGAGAATAGATTTCAAGGAAAGCATCCCAGCGTTGGGGGCGACCAACAAAGAAATACATTCTTGTCTTTTCAGGACTATCTTCCGCTCCACCAACGGGCTCACTAAGAGACTCCAAAAACTGTTTAGCGTTAAAGATTCTAAACTTATCTGAGATGATTGCAGCCATTGTTGTTTTTCTCTGGGACGTTTTAATATCTGATTTATTTATATGCTATTTATTTTCAGATCACTCGGGACCAGAAAATTGAATCATGTCATCGTTGTTATTTAGAGTGTTCGGACCAGTTTTTACGTATCCTGTAAATGTGGTCGCAGTTTTCTCCGTATATTCAATCAATTGTCTCGCAGCAGTGAAGAGATGTCCACTGGTTTCAAAATTTGATGTTGTAATTACATTAATGACACTAGGATTCTCCGCATCCACTGATATAGTTTGGTTTCCATCTGCTGATGTGACACCCATAAACATACCAGAAGGACCAGCATTGAACCTGTCACCCGATAGAGTGAAGGTAGATAGTGGTCTCAATTCAAAGTCTCTAATAGCGAGTTGCGGAAACGCTCTTTGGATGTCTTCAATAACATGGTCACCTTCAAATTTGATGATCTCAAAATCCTTTAGTGTGTATGTAACAGCACCACTGGTAAATGACGAAAATCCATCAGGAACCCTCTGTCCAAAGTTAGTGACATCAACGGTATTGCCATCTCTCTTATGGACAGTTCTAAACCCTTCTGCTAATTGTAATTCTGGCATTAGTTTCTAGTCTTAATTGATGTTTCTAGAACGACGAGTTCAGTGTAGTAGTCAAGGACACCCATCTCTCTTTGTAGCATGATATCGGCAGGTTTCTCACGACCTTCATGCTGTGGGAGGTTTGCTCTCACACTGTATGTAGATGTGATAGATGGTCCAGCAGCAATAGCGATAGATTCGATCGTCGTGAGAGTAGCGACGATAGCGAGATCGATTTGCTGTTGAATCTGCTTAGGTCCGTTCTCAGATCCTGCACCAAGAACACCACCATCAGCGCCTCTTGGGAAGTCAACCAGAACAGCGGCGGTTTCTGGGGTTACAATTACTCTGGAGACGGTATTAGTCAACAGAGCATTCATAGATGCTTTAGCAGGTTGTGCCGCAGCGTAGACTTCTGAGGTGACGTTACCAGATACACTAGAGATTGCGGATACTCTTCTGAATCCTTCAAACTTAGTGATCTCAGTCTGAGTCTGGAGACCCAGTTCGATATTGATGTGAACGTCAATCTCCGAGATCGTAGTCGTAGACGCAATAGTAACAATGTCACTACTGATGGATTCTACACTAGCGTTGATTTGCGTGACCTTACTATCACTTCCAGCAATTTGCTCTGCACTAACGACAGTTGTTGGAGGAATGATAGTGATCTGCTTGGTGACATCATAATCAAGGTATAGATCAAGGTCAAGGTTTCTAACAGACTGGATGAAGCGTTCATCCAACATTCTAACTTCAGCATCATGTGTTACTGTGTTAGTAATGACGATGACTGTCTCTGGAGAGGACGCGACGGTCTCTTCAGCAGGAGTAGCAATACTCTTGATTCCGACCTGGATGACTGGAGTGAGGTCAGGTGTAATAATCTGGAACTCATTCTCAATCTCGATGTAACGCTCGTCAGTAGTCTTGACTTCCTGCTCACTGAGGACCTGAGACTTGAGTTCGACCAACTGAGCGGAAGACATTCTGACTTCAGACTCAGTGATAAGAATCGTTGTAGGTCCAACAGGTAGGACAGTAACGAATTCAGGTAGAGTTCTGAGATACTGACCAGCGTTGTGCGCTTGTGCCGTAGATCCTTCAATACCTCTAGTGAGATCAAGGAATCTATCTGGGAGAGTGTTGTTATATGCAACAATCTCTTTACCAATCTGCAGTTTGCCGTTCGATGGGAATAGACTTGTATTTCCAATGTATGCAGTTGTTCCAGTTGGAGACAGAGGAGCATCAAGGAATGCACCTGTTGCGCTGGAAGTCTCCTGAGCAGCATATACAATAGGAGTATTGATTTGCTTGTGCAGGATTTTTGTAATTAGATCAGTCTCTGCCTGAGGAGAGATATCTGTAATAACAGCAACTGGAGAATCGAGAGTTACAGTAATCTGAGTCTCATTAATAATGAGTTCAGATGCAACCTGATCAATTGCAGTGAATGGATCTCTCTTAGTAAATACCTGAGTTCCTGCTGGACCAAAATTATCTCCAACAGTTTCAGCAGCAGGCCAAATGTGACTTTCTAGTTGATCAGTCTTAGCAAGATCAATAGATCCTGTAACACCGAACGAGATAATAGAGAAGACATTGCTGAGAGCACCATCACCGAACAGAGTAAATTCTGTTTGAACGATAGATAGTGCGCCACCACCTGCAATTTGTGTATTGACGCTAATCAGTGTCTCAGACTTAACTGTTCTGCTAGCATTTCTTCTGACGAAGTATCCTCTGGTGACAACTACCTTAGGTGGTTGGGTATATCCAAAACCACCACTAGTCAATACAACATCTAGAACCTGTCCGTCTTTTGTAAGAACTTCTGCTCTAGCACCACCACCATTACCATCAATGGGGACAAACTTAAGTTGTGGTGGAACAAAGTATTGATATGCTGTTGGTTGTAGTAGGATACCAGTATTGAAGAATAGAGCAAGGTCTCTCTTGTTCCACTCAAGATCATTAAATCCAAGAGAAACAACACTACCCGTTCCATCAATCTGACTGGTTACACTGAGACCTTCTCCTCTAATGATACCATTGTAGTTGGTTACATCGACTTTAGAGAAGTGCTCATACTTAGCAGTCTGACCCAGACCAAAGTTTCTTAGGTTTGCTTTGCCAGGAACATACTCGACTGTTCTATACTCATTCTCACCATCAATTAGGATTTCATCACCAGCGATGATTTCCAGTTCGGTGTTGTTTCTGATATCATATACTGAGTTTCCATTCTCAGAACCTCTCAACCAAGAAGGAAGGTCTCTAGAGAGCAGACGCTTGCCTTCATCATCTACTGGATATGAAATATCAATCGAGTAGACTTTGTTTTCTTTGTTGAAACTAATTGGACTTGAGAAGTCTGACTGGTCAGAAACAAACAGTGTAGAAACTCTAGTATCATCAGCAGTGTTCTGTGTTGGATCATATGTCAACACAGAGAAGTCAATGTTTGCTGCATTCAACAGTGTGAATGTAAAGTCAACTGCTGTGACTCCAGATTTTGAAGATCCATTTGCAGTTCCATCATCAAGCAAGTCAAATCTTACTTGAGAAATCTTTCCTAAGAGTTTTCTAGTTCCATCTGAGGTGATGGTGAACATATTCTTAGGAGTAGATGGATCAAAACTATACAGTCTACTCTGGAATTCATCATATTCTAAATTGCCAGCACTAGTATCGATAACTCGCTGACATCTAACAATAACCTCATTTGTAAGACCAACACGATCATAATCGTAGAACGATAGGGTCTTGGGAACATCTCTACCATACAAAGAGATCAATCTTACATTGTTCTGGACTGCTTCACCAGTCTCAGGGATGTAACGATTAATAGGTGATGTGAATGTGATGTTTGGACCATTAAGTCTGTAGGAGTTTGGATCCTGCAGAACGCCATCAACAAACACCAAGACAAATCTGTCATCAGTGATGTTCTTGACTCTACCATCAACTTCACCAAAGATTAGATATGGACCTGTTCCTCTATATGGGATCAGACGATCATCAATCTTGAATCTATCGTAGCTGCCGACTCCATAACCAAAGAACGACTCTCTTTGATCTAGTTGAACGGGAACAGGATCGATATCATCTGCAAAATTTCTAGGAGGTTCTGCAAAAACAATTGCATCAGGTTCGCCAGCACCACTTCTTCTTAGAATATAGTATGCATTGCCTAATGGTGCTTCTACAGACTCTTTTGCTTCCTGTAGAATACCATTAATAAAGATAAGGAACTTCTCGCCAGGATCTGCCTTGACAATAGAACCATCTTCCCAGTAGAGATCAAACTGATCTGCAATACCATCAAATCTAGGAGAGATGTCCTTAAGTTTTCTCAGATAGCGAGAGTTGAAAGCATTATCTTTGAACTTGAATGCCTTACAGACTAGTAGAGCAGGATCAGTCTCATAAGTGTCATCTAGGTTCTCTCCTGTTTGTGGGAAGAGAGGACCAAGAGGAGGTTCACTGAATGTGATCTGTGAACCAGACAGTTCAAATGATTTGCCAGGTTCCTGTGCAACACCATTTAGTGTGAGGAAGAGTTCTTGCTCATTATATGGTGAGTATGGAAGATTGTTTGCTTTGTCTACAAGAGTAAAGGTCTTTCTGCCAAGAATGTTGCCATTGCCAATAACACCCTCTGCAATATCATATGCAGGAGAGTTGATTTCGACAGTTTCGAGAGTAATATAAGATGTTGCGTTCTCGTAGAAGGTAAGTTCGTCACCAACCTCAAACCCAGATGCAATCTTAGAGAAGTCAGACTCACTTGATAGAATCACTGCACCAAAGGTTGCAAGATCAACATCAGCAGCAGGTGACCCTGTGGAAAACTCTCCAAAGTTGAACATGTAACCAATTGTCATGCTCTGGATCAAGGTAAGATCAAAGATACCTGATCCGCTAGTTACATACTCATCATTAGGTAAGATATCATAGTTGTCATTGGAATCCCATGCTTGAACAGGAGATCCAGGACCAATATATGGTTGAACAGCAGGAATATTGGCACTGTTGCTAACTAGATTAAATTTAACCCAGTGAGCATACAGACCAGGAGTAACTGCAATAGAACTACCCCAAGAAGTATCGGCAAAGTTCCCTTGAGCACCACCTACTTTAGTGATTGCTCTAATAGAACCCACATAATCTACAGCGGTAGCATAGCGACCAGTGAAAGGTTCTAGGATTGTCAGTTCTCTAGCGATGATACCTTCAGTATCATACTCATCGATAGAGATAGAACCTTGACCCCTGATCAAGTTCGTATCTGCAATAGATACAAATGAATTTGTGACCCTTGTGCTCTTTCTCTCTACAGTTACTACCTTGGGAGCAAGTTCAATGTAACTGATAGATGTAGTAGGAGTCTGATCAGTAGGCATTGTTGCTTCCTGTTCAGAATCAATCAGAACTTCACCGAACAGTTGGAAACCTGCAGGGTGTGTAGTCTGCTTGATTAGATCTCTCCATACATCAATAGCAGTTCTAGACTGAATGACGTATGAGAAGTCTTGGTAGTAGTAAGAATCAATTACCTTTTGGTATCTGCTGCCAACTTTGCCTTTGTCGGATGCATATCTACCAAGATTGTCGAAATAGGTTCTAACATCAGAATCAAACTCGGTAAACAGGACATCAGATACCTCAACGTTTCTGCTGGGATCCATTGCAGAAGCAAGAGGTAGACTAGTGTCTACAACACCACTTACTTTGTTGAGTCTAAGGATATTTGATCCTGTTCTCCAACCTTTGTCGGAAACATAAGCACTAAAGATCAGTGCAGAACCAACACGCTGCTCTACTCGCTCTCCTTTGAAGAACTTAGCATCTCCTTTATAGATGATAGCGTAGTTTGATCTGTAACTAGACTCTAGAGTTGCATCATTGTGGAAAGAACCACCATTACTGATAATACTGATGTCTTGTGGTAGACCAATGCTCTCAGATTCAAAGAATGCATCGATAGCACCCTCATATACAGATACAGTAGGAGCAAAGGTGTAACCACTACCACCAGACAATACATCGATTCTAGTAATCCTACCAGCATCACTTACTACAGTGAAGTGAGCACCAACACCGTCTCCATTGGTGACAACTGCTTTAGGATTGATGTAGTTCTTACCACCTTGATCGATTTGGATACCTTTAATTGACTGGGTGATCGAATCCCATGCCACAGTCAGTAGTGGTTCGTTATTGTCAGTTACAAGACAACCCTCAACAATAGGAGATCTCTTATATCCTGCTCCAAGGTTGTTGATTGTAGTCTTGGTGATCTTACCTTCAGCAAAAGGTGAAGATGTAGTATATGTGATAGCGCCACTTCCTTGATAATCAGGAACATCAGGCAACTGATATGCAAACTTAGTTGGTGTTGTGAACTTAACTGTCTTAGGACCAGTCAAAGGATCATCAATGACTTTCAACGAAGCATTGTCGGTATTGACATCACTGGATGCCTTGATAAAGTAGTAGTATGTGTCAAAGTTGACTGGGAATCTCTGTTGATCGAGACCAGCGATGTTAGGACCAAATCCTAGTGTCACAGCAACATATGAACCAGCATTGCCTGGTTGAATGCCGCTTACCTCTTTCTCTTCAGTAAAGATAGTTCCAGTTCTGCTAGCAGAGAAATCAAGGAACACACCATTCATAGAAATATGACTGGTGTCGAACAAGTAACGATAGTATTTCTGAATACGAATGTCAGTGTTTCTGCCATACGACGCAAATGTGACATCTTTAGAGAACTCTAGGTTGTTCTCACCGCGAGTTGACGAAGCAATATTGATAGACTTTCTAGGAGAACTATCATCTTGGAAGATGCTGCTGTTAGTAACTTCTCTAGGAGCAGGAGCACCGTAGTTATATGCTAAAGTTACTTTTTGAGTGATTGGATCATAATCAATGATATATGGATCATTGACACCATCACCAAGAGGTCTTGAGTCTTCTTGGAATCTGTAGATGCCATTATACAGTCTTACTGTAGCATTATCAAAGTGATTGGTAACAACCGTGTCAAACTGACCCCTTTGAACAACAGCAGTTCTTGCATTGTTGTCAATAGAGGTAACTTTTACAATCTCACTGTTAATTTGCAGATAGTCGTTCTCAGACAGTTTCTGAACAGTTCTTAGTTGCAATACTGTGTTGGTTAGAGAGAAACCGACATGATCAACTTCCAATGCCAACCTTTGAGTTGAATTGGTAGAATCTAGTCTGTTGAGTGATGTATCAGCAACTGATAGGATATCACCCTTGATGTAGTTCTTTCCTTTAGATGTGATAGTAACGACACTGACACTACCATATCCAGTATTGTTGAAGTCACTAACAAAGATAGTCGCTCTTGCGTTGTCAGGATCTCCAACAGAACCAATATCAGTTCTTACCTTGCTTTGATCGAAGAAAATCAGTTCAACGTCTTGATATGTTCCTGATTGATATGCTATACCACCATTAAGGACTTCACCTTTACCAACACCACTGTCAGTCATGACTGTAGTGAATCCAGGCGATCTTAGTGTAATTTCTTGGTAGAATCTCTTTCTTACATAGTATGTTGTTGTGGTATCTGCCTCACTAGGAATGAGGTCCATATTTACAGCACTACCAACACCAACGTTGTGTGGTTCGGATGTAGATACCAGAGCATAGTTGTTATCAACAACAAATGCTTCGATGTTCTTACTCAGTTCATTGTAGGTTACAACTTCCAGACCTACAGTGTCTCCTAGGACTGTGCTCTGCAGGAAGAAGTTCTTAGTAGCAGTTTCAGGAACGACAAACTCCCCTTCAGTCACTTCTACTCTAATAGAGTTCTGATTTGACACAGACTCAAGGATTCTGCCTCTAGCAATGACATCATCATCGCCATCTGTCAGGAGTAGTGTTGCTTCTGCACTAAACGAACCATTATCAGTCAAGATGATACTGATAATGTTGCTGGAAGAGTTTAGTTTCTTGTCAGACTGATATGTTCCTGATACGTTCTCAAGAACAAACTCGTTTCTGTTAGAAATGTCTCCGACAACTCTACCAGTATAGTTGCTATCCTCTTGAGTAACGATATCACCTTCAAACAGATAACAAGGTGCAATAGTCTCAACATAGGAGACTGCTAGAGGATTGGTAGGGTCTAGATCGTTTGACTTGAGTGAGGTGACAGTTTTACCAGTAACTTCAGCAACAATCGCAGCAGCACCAGATCCTTCGGTTCCAGTGTTGTTAACAACGAACCTGTTGCCGACTTTGAAGGATGCTGGAGAATCTTCTACATTCAATGCAGAAACACTACCACTAGTGGTTTTGTTGATTTTCAGAACAGTGTTGCCACCATTGCTAGGCATTCCTGCCGTTTTTAGTCTCTTGGCATACTTTGGTAGATCATCCTGAGATAGATCTGCATTATAGTTAGAATCAACAGGTAGTGAGTAATAGTTCGATCCTAGGATGTATGGGAACGCAGGATTGCCATCAACATCAATAGTGATGAAGTATGCATAGACTCCTTCTGGATATTCTGGTGTTACACAGAATCTTCCGTTATTTTCGTCTAATTCTAATTTACCAGACTGAGTGCTAGGTCTCCACTCATAATCTTCAATAAAAGTTCCTAGTTCAAACTCAGATGGATTTGGACCACCTAGTCTGTTATTTTTGAGATAGTATGCAGATGACAGTCTATTGACAACACTATTACTATCTAGAGGGTTCTCATAACCATAAGGACCATAAATGGGATTGCCATCATAAGCAAATCCTAAAATAGGAGAGTGTGCAGTTCCATCGTCGCTCAACTCGGTTCTAAGGTCAGCAGGGTTAGCAACTATACCGTAACCATACCCTTTGGTAGGATTGTAGTTCTGGAATGCATAACCATTGGAGGAATCCAACTCATCCTTGAGTTTCTTGTAGCGATCTTTGGTATATGTGACGATTTCGGATGTTGCCTGTGCTCCATCGCCAATAGGAAGGATGTCAACAATTACATTTCCCTTGGAGTAGAACTTACCTTCGTCTACTTGCTCAAAGTCAACAATTTTGCCATTTTCCAAGACAGCATTGTATTCTGCAAAGCGACCCCTACCAAGACGATCGATAATTCTTACTGTAGGAGGTGTGGTGTAGTATTCACCACCATCAATTACTTGAATACTTGTAATCCTACCGAAAGTAACAGTAGCAGATGCCTTTGCATTTCTACCAGAAGTAATAGTTACAGTAGGTGGTTCAGAATAGATACGTCCATCGAGGAGTTCGATGCTATCAACAACTTCTCCTGCTAGGAACGATCTTGCTCTTCCTGGAACATTGTTGACCAGGACATTAGGAGCATCTTGATAACCAGAACCTTTTAGTGAGATATTGAATTTGGTGATAGGACCAAACTGGACTTGATCGAAATCTCTGTAACTGAAAGCAAGAGTTCCATCAACCAAGATGCCAACATCTCTTTGTGTTGTGGGGTATGATTCAGTAATAACCTGAGGATTCTTACGAATCAATCTCATCGTCTTCTGATCTTGCAGTGTCTGCTGCGTATTTGCAAGAAGAATAGGTCTAGTTGGGAAAGAAGACGAACAAATGTAGTAATAGTTGCTATCTTCGTAAACAGCAGCAACATCACCAGGCAGATCTCCAATCTGAGACTGAATAGTGTTATTTGCTGCTTCAGCATTCTCTGCACTCAGAATCCAACGAATGGTATTCTGTGGAGTCATGATAATAGGATCTCTGGTCTCAAAACCAGCACCAGATACCTGAATACGATCTCCTTCCTCAGAATAAGGAGCAGGAGCATCAGTGCTCAGGTTGTAGAGGACACCAAGGACTAGAAGTTTGACATTTCCAGAAGTGACTGTGGAAAAACTGTAAACAGGTTCTCCCTCAGTATAAACAAGATTGCTTTCTCTGTCGCTAACTAGGAACTGAGTAACACTCTTATCGCTATACTCGAATTCTTCACCACGGATGATGAATCTGCCAGTAGGAGCAAATCCTTCTGTGGAAAACACATTAATACGATCACCGACAGTAAGACCGTTGTCAAAGTCTGCTGTCAACTCAGTCTTAGACGCAATCTTGAATGTATTGTTGATCGAGGATGTATCTAGAGCAATTTCATACAGTTGCTCACCATCGATACTACCAGCACCGAAAACGTTGTCTACAATGCCAGATGCATAACCTGCCTTGAGATCAAATGGATCTACACCTTGGATAATCTCTTCGCCAATTAGAGAAGATACATCACCTGCTAGAACCTTTACCTTAAGTGAGTAAGAGGTGATCCAATCAGATGTAGATGCTTTGACAGTAAAATCTTTTGGTCTTACAACTTCTGGGGTGTCATTACCTACCAGAGTGTTGAAAATAAACTTGATAGACCTATCGGTGCCCTTCGCACGATAGAAACTAGTAATATTCTTGATTAGAGTTCTCTTGTCTACCTTCTCGTTCAGATACTTCTCTGGGAACGATGCAAGGTAGTCAGACTCAAAGTTCTTGACAATAGCATACAAGAACAGGTTGCTGATGTTCTGAACGCCAACACCTGAGTTATGTCCTGCAGCAAGCGTTGTTACGAAGTTGCTCTTCTCGTATAGGTCGCCTAGTTTTGTATTGCCACTGACGCCACGAGAGACTTCACTGAGAGTGTTGCCACTTCTTTCTTTATAAAACAAGATCTCATCATTAATTTTGATGTATCCGTTTTCCACAGGGAAAGAAGATGCATCAACTAGCTCAATAGTTGTATCACTCGCAGATACTGCTACTGCTAATTCTGTGCCTTGTGCTAGAAGATTTTTCTCATAAAAATCTATATCACGATATTTCGTGATATTCTGAATCACGTCGAGAGGTTGACCCCTAAGTTCTAACTGCTCGTAATATTTTTCTACAATTTTAGAAAAATTTTCGTAGTCAGAAGAAATGAACTCAGGTAGTTGACTCTCAATTAGAGTAGATATTCTCCTAGTCTCTGCCATTTAAGCTTACTCTGTGTAAATCGTGAATGAACTCTTTGGAATATCAACATCGAGATATACTTCTCTCGATGCACTAATATCATTGCTTAGTGGGATAGTTCTCACTTCGATTCGATTATCGAAGAAACTACCTTCAATAACTGTTAGATCATAAAGTTTGATCTCTCCCTTCTTGTAGTCAACCGTTCCAACAGAGTCGTTTAGAACGATTTTGTCACCTGAGATAGAGTCTATTCTATATAGGACGATTTTGCCAGAGCGATCTTCGAGATAGACTGTCCAGAGAGGATACTCACTGACTTTGAACCCTGTCGATTGGACAATCACATCCTCATCACATGAGTCATCAAAGGCATTCTGATAACACAGTTCGTAGAAGAACTTACTGTTGATCTGAGGGTAGAAGTCTTTTCTCATCTTAACAGTAGTAAGGTTACTGTTAATACTACGATCAGCATCATCGATTACACCAACAAATTTAGAGAATCTAAACTTGCCATTGAACTTTTCAGTGTCAGATGTCGAGATATACTGCTCTAGACCACCGATGACCTTTGACTTGATCTCATCTCTAGTCTGATTAGTCTTTTCTTTAGAATAGAAGACTTCAGACTTCAGTTCAACGTAGAGAATCGATGCATCAATGACATCAGGGGTGATAGATGCCACCATGAATGGTTTCAGTTTATCTACGATCTCTTTCTTAGTGGCAGAACTCAATCTACGTGCAGTAGATGGTTTGACAACAATCTTGACCTTACCATACTCAGGGGGATCATCCTCTTCACCACCAAATGTGATGATGTCAGCAATAGCAGGATAGATCTCTCTTACAATTGCTGCATAGTCTTGTGCTGTGACTGCTCTGTTCTGTGTTCCATAGAACTTAGGAGCATTAAACTTGATCTTAGCAACAGATTCGATCTCTGCGCCCCCTACCGCCGCCTCTATGAGGTCTGTAGCAGCAGAGTATGAGATTGTATAGTTTAGACTAGAATTGCCTGCAGGGGTCTCTATGATGCCGTTGAAGGTAAATGCTCTTGCACCGTTAGCATCAGGACCATTCGTTGACAGATATGTAATTTCTACTTGGTTACCAGACTCTAGTTGTCTACCTAGGACACCATCACCGAAAAATACCTCATACTGCTCATCTTCAGTCTCTTCTACGTAGAAGACGTTAGATTCACTAGTAATGTCTAGGATGCTGTCTGCTCTGGCATATACCTCACCCAGAGTGCTCTGTGCAGACGCGAATACACGGACTCTAAGCGACGAAATGTCTGCGTTGGGGTTCTTGATCACAAAACGGTTTGATCGCGCTGTGTTGACCGTATAGGTGTCAGTGATGAAGTTTCCTTCGTAGATATTGATGCTATCAAAAGTTCCGACTCCGTTGATCACAGGAACCTTGATATCTTCGGTGACTACAAAATTGTAGACATTATTGTCAAATGTTGAGTTGAAACCTGTTCCTTTTCTCAGAACGATTTCATTGGGTGCAGAATTTGGAAATTCTACTCTAAAGGACAAAGATGCCCTTGGTGCGGTTGCTGACTTGGGAGTGTAACCCAATTGCTTCGCCAGTGCCACCACATTGTCCCTGAGCGTTGCCGAATCAAGGAATGTCTCATTCACCACCATATTGGTGTTGAACGCTGTGTAATACGTATTATACGCCAATACGTCCAGAAGGTTCGACCATACTGAACCTTCAAAATCAAAATCAGTAAACTCCCCCTGCGATCTCAAGTATTCCTTGAGAGCAGTCTTGATATCTGCAAAGTCTAGGTTTGATAGTTGAACGTATGGCATTATCGAGTTCTCTCTAGGAAGAATTCTATGGCGACAGGAAAGTCTTCTCTACCAATGATTTCAAATTCTAAAGCAACATCAAACCCATTGTCATCAAAGTTCGCATCAACCTCTAGACCAGTAACCGTAATTCTAGGTTCAAACTGATCTAGAGTCTGACGAATATCATCACCAATTTCAGCAGCAGTCGCTACATCTAGGTTCTCAAATAGCAAATTGCGAAGATTGGACCCCAGATTTGGTTGAAATGGTCTCTCGCCTTTTGTTGTAAGTAGCAAATTGACAACTGCTTGTTTAATTGCAGCATCATCCTTCTTGACAATTAAGTCACCTGTTACTGGATGGGGTTTGAACGTGACATTCAAATCCTTGAAGGTTTGGAATTTTGCCACACTAATAGTAGAGCTTATCTTATCTATTTAGCAGTGTCTTTCAAGTCTACCTTACGCTTCTGGTGCTTCTTCAACCAATAGTCACTATCTGGTTGTGTGATCAATGTCATACCAGATTTAACAAACTCCTTGCTTTTATCTGTTGGACTATTTGCCATGGACTATTCTCCTATACAGTGATGGTGACCAATGTGTGTAATAATCAGTCTTGTGTAATTGTTCTCTCGCCTTATCTAATTTATCACGCTTTTGGATGAGTAGCAAGTTTCCTTTACCAAAGTTACTTTGTAACCCACCAATATGCGTTGTCTCATCCATGTGATCTTCGAGCGCAAACCACACGCTTTGAGACATATTAATCTCCGCAGTCCTTTGCATCAGAGCGCATTCAGAGATGTCGTCCTCCAAAATATAGATTATTACATCCTTCTCTGGTAATGAACTCAGAGTCACACGCCGCAGGGCACGCTCCTCAATATGAACAGACGCAGAAAAAGCGTAGGGACAGATGGCATACCCACCGAGTTCCCCACGCTGCTTTGAAACATACTCAATCCATGCTCTAACCTTACTTACCTTGTCCACGATACATCTTCTTCTTATTATTTCTGCTACTTGCAGCATACTTCGTGTGCTTCCCTGCACCCTGTCGGGTTTTCTTGGGAGTTGCTTCGATAAACGTGCCGCCAGTCAGTGAAGTGCGCTTTGCCATGAATCCTATTAGAAAGACTCACCCATTATAGCACATTATGCTGCTGCTGCACCACCTGCAGCTGCTCCCGCCCCAGTCTGAAACTGCACTGATGACGGGGCAAACGGTGCAGTCAGTGGTCTCGGAGATCCTGCAATAAATGCTTCATCCCCTTGCAGTGCTGGTTTTAACTTCTGAATATAAATCGACTTGTTCACTAAGCACTTGATGATCCTTGCACCACCTGTAGGATCAATACATCCTGGTGGTGTTGCAATGGGAACTCCAGGAACAGGAGTAACTGGTGTCCCCTCTGCAAAGAATGGTGTGGGTTTCTTGTCCATAAAGATACCCGCCTTCACTGGAGTCCCCTTCAGCGGCGCTGCAGCAAACGTGCAGGTCGCATTGGTGCTCACAGTATCCATAGTAGTCGGAATCGCTAGTGCTGGCATAACTTGTGCGCTAGATGAACCTTTGAGTCCCTTGCAGTCCTCTCTACAACTGCTCGAACCTCCTGTAACTGTATATAGGTGTCATTCAGAAAGTCTACAAGGTTTTCATGTTCCTCGGAGCCTGGACGACGATACATCAGTGGTCCTGGAGTCTCAACTTCCTTCAGTCTCTTCTCCAAGGAATTCAACGTCACTGCTAGTTCTTGCTCCATCTTTAAATGTTTCCTTATAATTTACACCGTATGCTCCGAAGGCACTCGAAATCTCCATTTCAGGTGCTGCTTCAGCAGCAGCAAAATAGTCGATCGCTGCATCTTCGATTGCATCGGCAAATTCATTGAACTCGTCGAACCTCTGTTCCTTCAGAACACCGTCCTTGGTTTTGTAAGTAATTTTGTGTTGTTCCATTAGTCGTTATCGTCGAATATTGAGAATACGCTGGTCCACACGGAGTGGAAGAAGACATATAAGAAGAACTTAGAGTCCTGGTCCCTACTCTTTCGTCTCGATGGTGCTTGTGCCATAATTACCTCCAATCTTGGTATATAAGTTCAACACAAGGATCCTTACAGTCTCTAGGAGACACACTGTAATATAACTAATCTCTTCCCTAAAGGTTGTCGAGGTTTTCATGATATTTTTTCTGGGGGAAATTTTTTGTATACGGGGGACCCACAAATATTTATTTGAATATATCGAGGGCGCTGGGAAACGTTTATAGCTTAGGGTAGGGTTAGGAGTCCCGCTCGGCGTTCGGGGGGATACATTAAGGGGGGCATATTACTGCCCCCTGTGTGTTAACTTGCTGCTGCCACTGATCTTCTACATTGTCGCTTAATCTGTGCTAGTGCATAGTTATCACTGGGTGATTTACTGCATGTTTGCACTATGCCTAGCGTTGGGTGTTTATATTTCAAATGCTTAGAATCGTCTAAGAAAATGAAACCAAAGGATGACATGATTGTGTCAACCTCGCGACGGTATTTCCTGATGTTCATGATCACAAATCCCACAGCATTTCGTTCATCTCGTCTGCATCGATGGCGGGGTCATCCCATGCCACGCCGTCGCCTGTCTTGCAGAGCATACGACCGACCTGCCCATCAGTCATGCAGCGCACGAACTTGTCCCATGGTGTCTCAATGCCTGCCTCTCTGTAGACCACACATGCCTTGGCAGTGTTGTAGAGAAACTCATCGTTGCCGATCCACAGGGCAGCGTTCCAGGTCTCGTAGTTTGCCCATCCGTTCATGTGTTGCTCCGTTTGTGTGTTGTGTGTATTGTAGACCCTAGAGGGGCGTTGCCTAGACGAGGTGTGCCAGTGCGTCGGTTGTCACGGTGTCTACGCTCTCGTCTTGATAGACACGCACCCAGCGGACGGGGTTGCCACCTGGGGTGACCCTCCAGATCATCATGTCCCCTTGAGCG
>Ga0163110_10000175_pt1 | contig 28616 bp, 33 predicted proteins | sample CRUFie1St17metaG_FD_108703 | JGI IMG/M metagenome (GOLD analysis project Ga0163110, IMG submission 108703) | Marine microbial communities from the Costa Rica Dome - CRUD Field 142mm St17 metaG | ecosystem: Environmental > Aquatic > Marine > Oceanic > Photic zone | place: Costa Rica: the Eastern...
GCACTAAATGTAATCTATATACCATCTATATTTTATGGTAGTAGAATTAATCCCGGCTCTGTTAGTCTCAAATGGTATGTAAGCGGTTCGGTAGTTGCTGAGGTGCAGGACACCAAGGAAAATGGTGAACTTATAGAAGTGAGTGGTTCAAACACTGGTCTGGTTGCCGGTGTAGTCATGTATAACGAAGGTATAATAACACTTACAGGTTCTTGGGATATTATCGAAGATGCTTTACCTCTTGTAACTGGTGCACCCGCGGGAGGTCTTGTAAATCCTAAGTGGATTTATTTTGGTGCTGGTGGTAATGACAAGATAGATAAAACTGCCATAACGCAACATTTCGCTTCTGCATCATTCGGTATAAATTTTCAAGGTCAAACAGACACACAAGTTTGCACCATGTTTGCAAAAGCATCTAAAGGTCAAGCCAACTACTCCAATAATCCAACATTTATTAAAAAAGGTCAAACATACTTACTTACAACTGGTTCAACCATATACGAAGAGAACCCCAATAGAACAGTTAAAAATATCAACTCTTCAAGCTTTGGTGCATACTCTGAGCCGTTTGAGCGACAAGTTTATATTTCTAGAATTGGAATCTACGACGAAGATAAAAACTTAATTGGAGTTGCAACTCTATCTAATCCAGTTCTTAAGAAAGAAGATGAAGACTTATCATTTAAATTAAAGTTAGATATATAGTAGAATACTTTTATGATTTTAGGTGTAGATGTATCAACTAGTATTACTGGTTTTGCTGTCGTGGCAGAGGGGCAGCTTGTGTATTATGACTCTGTTGATTTAAGAAAGTATAAAAATGTATTTGATAAAACAATTGCGATGAAAGAAAAAATACTTGATCTTTATGAAATGTATCAACTTAATAATGATGATTCATCATCTGCTGGATATGGAGAGTCGATGTATCCTATTGAGCACATTTACATTGAGCAACCATTTACATTTTTTAATTCCGGTGGATCATCAGGGAAAACAATGGCTGCATTACAAAAATTTAATGGTATAGTTTCATGGCTTTTGTTTGAAACATTTGAAATTAGGCCGGAATTTATTGGCGCAACATCAGCTAGAAAGCACGCGGGCATTAAAGTTCCAAGAGGCAAGAAAGCTAAACAAGTTGTATTAGAACATCTTCTGGAAACAGAACCAGCATTTCATATAGAATATACAAGACATGGTAATCCAAAACCTGAAAGCTTTGATCGTGCTGATGCTATTGTAATTGCAAAGGCTGGTTGGGATATAGAATATTAGTGCTAGTTACTATGTGTCTGATGAAGAATATTTTAAAGTCGGTGATATTGTAACTGAAAAAGAATTAATTGTGCCATCTGATCGATCACGATGGAATGGTATTGTTATTTCTGTCGAAAGAAACTCTTGGGTGTTTACAACAATTAAGTCACCAGAAACTCAAGACCGAGTAACTGTGCTTTGGCTTGACAATGCAGTTGTAGAAGAATTGCCGGCATCTGTATTAATATTATGGTACCGTGCAGAACAAACATAGAATTTTGTGTTGACAATAAATAACTAATTGGATATAGTATATGTGGAGGTTGTTATGAATTACTTGGGCTATGCCTGCATCAATATGGGTTTCTCTTCGTTGCCAAAGTCGCAACGTATTACCACTAACCGCAGTATGATTAGACGCACGTTTGATGAACGTGGAATCGAATACGCCGCAGAGCTTGCACTGCAAAATCTGCGTGACTTGCATACGATTCTTGAATGGAATCTTGAGCACGATATCTATTTTTATCGTCTTTCATCGGATATTATTCCTTGGGCGTCTGAATATGACCTTACAGAACTGCCTAATTTTGGCGCTATACACGCTGCAGCACTCAAGGCAGGTAACTTTGCACGTAAGCATGGAATGCGCCTTACAGCGCACCCGGGACCGTTTAACAAGCTAGCATCACCAAAGGAGCGAGTGTTTGAATTGACTAAGACTGATTTGTCTGTTCATGGTGATCTATTCGATCTAATTGGTTTACCACGTACACCATATGCCAAGCTAAACATTCACGTTGGTGCAGCCTACGGTGATAAGCCTTTTGCCCTCGATAACTTTTGTCGCAATTTTGAGCGGCTACCCGACAACGTGCGCTCACGCTTGACAGTCGAGAATGACGATAAGACCTCATTGTACTCAACACTTGAATTGTATGAAGGTGTCTACAAGCGCATTGGTATTCCAATTGTATTTGATTATCATCATCATATGTTGCACCCCGGAGGTCAAACAGAACAAGAGGCACTTGAGTTGGCATTGTCTACGTGGGGTGATATCAAGCCTGTTGTGCATTATGCCGAGTCTCGCTCACTCGAACACAATAATCCCAAGATTAAGCCACAAGCACATTCAGATCTTGTGTATAACACACTGGACAATTATGGTCATGAGTTTGATATTATGATTGAAGCTAAGCATAAGGAACTAGCACTTTTACAATACAGAGAGAATCAGAAGTGTCTAGCCGCAAAGTAAAAGTTGGAGATCTAATAAAGAGAACAATTTATAGTCCTGTTCCTCCACCAAAGCAAATTAATTTTAAGTTTACTGAAATGGAGGATTGTGGTATAGTTGTTAAAGTAGAGCCAAATAGTGATACAGTGCATGCATATTTTTTTAAGCATAGTTCACTAGGTCCAATACCAATAAGACATGGGTTCTTTACTGTTATAGGTGATGAATGAAAAATGCACAAGCTAAAAAAATATTGCAAGGTGTCTTGGGAAATTGTCATGACAAAGGTTCTGAGATGCTATTCACATGTCCGGTCTGCCATCATCACAAACGTAAGTTTTCTGTTAATGTTGGTAAAAATGTTTACAAGTGTTGGATCTGTGATTATCGGGGCCGTAATATTAGGCGTGTTGTGCGTCGGTTTGGCAACTATAACCAACTTGCTGCGTGGGACCAAATATTCGGGCGTCAAGATTTGGAAAGATTTAATGACCTCTTTGCTGAACAAGAGCCTACAGAAAACAAGCAAAAATTGGAATTACCGCAAGAATTCTTAAGTCTTGCAACAGCAAAACTGCCAGCCACAGGATTATATGCTTATAAGTATTTAGCTAGCCGCGGCGTAACGATGGCTGATATTCTTAAATGGAAAATTGGTTATTGCTTTAGCGGTGAATATCGTAATAGGGTTATCATACCATCGTTTGATGAAGATGGCGATGTAAGCTACTTTATTGCTCGTTCTTATAGTGGTGATTCTTACAAGTATAAAAATCCAAGAGCCTCAAAAGATATTACATTTAATGAACTATATATCGACTGGAATAAAGACCTAGTATTGGTCGAAGGAGTTTTTGATGCACTGGTCGCCGGAAATGCTGTTCCTATATTGGGTTCAACCCTACGGTCGGGGACCGACTTAATACGATAGTTTGTACGGAACGACACCCCAATCTACATCGCCCTTGACCCAGATGCAGCAGACAAAGAAAGAAGGATTATTAAAATGCTTCTACAATATGATATTGAGCTACACAAAATAGATGTATCTGGATACGAAGATGTTGGTTCAATGCCCAAATCTGTATTTGAGCAAAGAAAAAAGAATGCATCTTTTATTGATGCTGATAACTATTTATTGCTAGATTTATTATCGGCAGTATAAAATGATTATCAAAGAAGATAGATTAAAACAAATTATTCGTCAAGAAATTGAACTTCACATTATTGAGCAAATTATTGACGAAGAGTTTGAAGCATTTTTATTAGAATCTGATGCTTATGATCGATATAAGGCACAAGATCGTAAAGATTTAAAATCCAAAGTTGCCAGAAGTCTTGCTGGGTTGACCGCTGCAACGGGTGCGGGTTTTACCATGCAGCAGAAAGTAGATGATCTCGGACAAGCAAAAAAAGCGTCAGCCCAAACCGCAGCGCAAAAAAATTACGAAGCCAGTTCAACAATTGAGAATGCGGCTAAAGAATTACAGAAACGAGCTGCTAATTTAAAGTCTTGGATGTGGACCTCAACCGACACACAAACTTTACCATTTCCAACAAACCCGGAAAATTATAGTGAAGCCGTGTTACCCCCAGAGTGGTCTGTTATGGCTCAAGTTGCTATTGATATGAAAGCACAAAAGCCTAAATACCCAGTAGATAAAAATTATTTACAAGTAGCAAACAATCCTGATTCACTATCGAGTGCGTACAAAAACATAAAAGGCAACCCACCAAAAGGCCCTCATAAAAATTTCTTTAAAACATTTTCACCTGATACATACCCATTTTCTGATGCTAGCGAGTTAGGAATTAATAGGGCAATGTTTCCCGCGGGAACTGGCTTACCATCAGCTATGCTTGACTTGGATGGTGATGGTGGTCCAGATTTACAAAATATAGTTTACATTCCCTTTGATGAATTACCGGATGATTATGTAATGCCATTAAGCGGATTGACCAAAAGCGATTATTATAAAAAATATTATTATGGCGATGGTATGAGTTTAGAAATGTTTAAAAATTTAAAAGGTGCCAAACCGTCTGTGAAAGAAAGTAAGATAACTTGGCAGAATTACAAAAACCGAAAGAAAAAGCTTGCGTAGTTTAAATTAGCATGCTATACTAATTTAGTGAGGGTAAAATGAATTTTATTTTTGATACACTGTGGAAGGCTTTTTTTATCCAATTTGGGATGATTTTGGGGCAACTTTTTGACATCTTTCTTCATGCTTTCTTTGGTGTTCCTTACCTGACTATTTAGGAGAATTTGTGAGCATTAAAATAGCACACGTCTCTGATATTCATGTGCGAAAACTTAAATATCACAAAGAATATCGAGCCGTGTTTGAGCAGCTTTATGAAAAGCTGAGAGAAGAAAAGCCTGATATCATTGTTAATACGGGTGATACATTTCATACAAAGCTTGATTTGAGCCCTGAAGCAATCAGGATGATGAGCGAGCTATTTGTTGGTCTTGCTGATATTGCACCTTACCACATGATTCTTGGCAATCATGACATGAACTTAAAGAATAGTGGTCGGCTTGATGCCATATCACCAATTGTTGATTATTTGGAACATCCAAATATTCACTTTCATAAATATGCATCTGTGGTGGAAGTAGCTCCCGGTATCGACTTGCATGTCTTGTCTATTGTTGATCCCGAGAACTGGCAGAAACAATTACCCGATGACCGTGTTAATATTGCACTCTATCACGGTTCAGTAGTAGGGTCAGTGACTGATAGTGGCTGGATGATGACACACGGTGACATATCACTCGAAGAGCTTGAAAAGTATGATTATGCAATGCTGGGTGATATTCACAAGACAGACCAAAAAGTTGATAATGATGGTCGAGCACGGTACCCGGGCTCACTTGTACAACAGAATCATGGTGAGTCAAATGATAAGGGTTATCTTATTTGGGATATTCAAGATAAGAATACATGGGCAACAAGGCATGTCTCACTTACTAACCCGAAGCCGTTTATTACTATCGAACTTACTCGCAAAGGACGAATGCCAAAGAATATTTCTATTCCGCTTGGTGCTCGTCTTCGTCTCGTTAGTAATAATAATTTACCGCTTGACTCTATGAAAAGAGCAGTTGATGTAGCTAAACATAGATTCAAACCAGAAACAATATCGTTTTTGAATCGTGCATCAGGTGAGCGAGGTTCTGTTGAAGCATTAACTGATGGTTTGCAAACTGAAAATCTAAGAGATATAAAAGTACAAGAAGAATTGATAGATGAATATTTAGTTGACTATGAAGTGCAAGAAAAGACACTTGAGAAAGTTTACGAACTAAATAAGAAGTATAACAAAATTGTTGAGGACAATGAGGATGTATCGCGGAATATTAACTGGAAACTTGTTGACTTTGAGTTTGACAATCTGTTTAATTACGGGGATGGTAATAATGTTAGCTTTGAAGAGCTAAGTGGTATTATTGGTATCTTTGGTAAAAACTTTTCTGGTAAAAGCAGTATCATTGATGGTATCTTGTGGACACTGTTTAATACGACATCTAAGAATGAGCGAAAAAACTTAAATGTAATTAACCAGAACAAAGAAGATTGTCGCGGAAAGGTAACAATACAGATTAATGATTTGGTCTATACAGTCGAACGAAAAGCTAAGAAGTACATCAAAAGACTGAAAGGCGAAGAGACACTAGAGGCTAAGACGGAATTAAACTTTGAAGTTTATGATCCAGTTATGGATGAAACCACATCTTTAAATGGGCTCACAAGAACACTCACCGATGCTAACATACGAAAACAGTTTGGTACACTTGATGACTTTGCAGTTTCATCTTTATCGTCTCAGCACGGTGCTTTGGCATTTATCGATGAAGGCTCGACCCGTCGTAAGGAAATCATCGCGAAGTTTCTCGATCTTGAATTGTTTGATCGTAAGTTTAAGTTAGCCAAGGAAGACTCAGTTGACCTCAAGGGTGCACTTAAGAGACTTGAGACTAAGAATTATGATGATGAATTAGATTCTGTAAATGCATCGCTTGTTGAAGCGAGACAACAGATGAGCGAACACAAGTCAATTTGCACTGCTCTAAAAGAAGCAGTCGTGGAATTAACTGATGTCAAAAATGAGATTGAGTCCAAAATTGATTCTATACCCGCCGAAATTATCGATATTTCAGCAGTCAATAAAGAAATCAGATTAAAAGAAAATCAAATAACAAAGCACATTCTTGAGAATGATGAATTTGCTGATACTTTAAAAACAAAACAAGGTGTGTATAAAAAGATTGTAAGTTTTCTCGATGAGTTTGATTTACAGAAATTTGAAACTCAACGGCAACAAATTAATCAGTACAGAGAACAACTTAAGACACAAGAAGATAATCTTGATAAACTACTAGAAGAACACAACTATATTCTGAAAAAAGAAAGCTTGTTGCATGATCATGAGTATGACCCCAACTGTGAATATTGTTCTAATAATGAGTTTGTCAAAGAAGCACAAGCAGCCGTTAGCAGAAAAGCTGATATAGAGGCTCAACAAGCTGACACATTACAAACGATTAATATAATCACGGAAGAAATCAAGAGTCTAAATCCAACAGATGTTGAAACACAATTTGAACGGTATAATAAGATAGAGTCTAACAAGCACACAGTATCATCAGAGATTGCTGATTTGAATCTTGAGATTGAGAGAAACAAAAATTCTGTTTTATTTTTAGAAGATAAACTAAAAGAACTGTGTGCAAAACGAGATGAATACGAGGAAAACAAAGAAGCAATTGAAAATCTGGAAGCTTTAGTAACTCAGCTTAACAAGTGTCATTATAAGATTGAGCAAACACAAAAGAAGATTGATACCTGTGATGCTGCCACACTTGAGCTTGTAAAGTCTGTTGGTTCATACGAACAAAAGATTGAAACCATCAAAGAACAAAAGCAGGAGTATCAAGACCTTCAGACCGAGTTTGCTGCATACCACTTGTTTATGATTTGTATGCACCCTAATGGTATTGCTTACGACATTATTAAGAAGAAGATACCAGTGATCAACGAAGAGATTGCGAAGGTGCTAGCTAATATCGTTGACTTTGAAGTATTCTTTGAAGCTGCAGGTAATAAGTTTGATATCAATATCAAGCATCCAAAGTATGAAGAGCGACCAATAGAGATGGCATCTGGTGCGGAGAAATCACTGTCTGCAATGGCTATCCGTCTAGCATTGTTAGGAGTTTCATCACTACCAAAGTCCGACTTGTTCATTCTTGATGAACCGGGTACAGCACTGGACGAAGACAATATGTCGGGTTTTATTCAGATTTTGGAACTAATTAAGGTATATTTCAAGAATGTTTTGTTGATCTCGCACCTTGATTCGCTCAAAGATTGTGTCGATATGCAAATCGTAATTGATAAAAAATCAGGATACGCAAAGGTTAACCAATAATGAAAATTACAAAATCACAACTTAAACAAATCATTAAAGAAGAGCTTGAAGCTGTTTTGGAAAACAAAAATAGCTTTCCAGTTGATCAGAGAGAATTGGAAAAAGAAGCGAACAAACTTGAACTTGCCAGAGGCACCTCTGTTGCAAGAGGTGAACACAGCCCTACTGATAGAACAATTGACGCACTGATGAACATAGTTGGTGATAATTATATGGTAGTCGATTATAGAAGCGATGAGGGTATGAAACAGTTTACAGACATCGAGCAAGGGAATATAGATTTACCAGATGGAACAAAGGGTGCCATAATTATCATACCCAATAGAACATTTGCTACACAAGATGGAAATTTAATTGTTCATTATAAGACAATCCGTAGTAATAAATATGGTAGAGCAGTATTACCAAGGTAAAACAATAATGAAGATATCCAAATCCCAACTTAAGCAAGTCATTAAAGAAGAGCTAGAATCAGTTCTAACTGAAAGATTATCTCAGAGAGAATTTCGACAAGAAGTATTTGCTTTAGCAAAAGCATTCGATAATCCTGAATATGTAAAAAAAGTTTTAAACCCTTTAAAAGACTTATATTTTAAATTGGATATAGGTAACGAAAAAATAAAAAGAAGATATGCCGAAGATGTCATTCGTGCTGCCTTCTCTCAATACTCAGATACAGAACAACAAGACTTGCTATCACAGCTTACGACTGATCAACCATACACTAGATATGGTGATAAGATGGCTGCACAAATTAAGGATACATATAGATAATGTCTAACAATGATAACAACGAATTTGATTTTCTGCCTCCCGCAGAGCCACCACCCTCCTTCAATCAGGAGAAAGATCACTATCACGAAGAGGTAGAAGCAGAAGACTTTGGAATGGTAGAAGATTTCGGTCTACAGATGGAATACTCTGATGAAGATTTACTACCTGAGAACACAGCCCCATCATCTATTAATGTGGGGTTTGTTGGTGTTGGTGGCGGTGGCAACAAAATGGCTAATGCTTTTATTGAGCTTGGCTTTAACAAAACCTTGCTTGTTAACACAACAGGCAAAGACATTCCTAAGAATGTTGAAGAGGATCATGTTGTCCTCATTCCCGATGCCGATGGTATTGGTAAAAATGTAGAATATGGAAAAGAGGTATTAACACAAAATGGTGCTATTGTTGAAGATGCTCTCCGCATCAAGCTTGGAAAAGTCGATTGGCTATTCGTCCTCGCCGGAGGAGGCGGTGGGACCGGCAGCAGTGTTACTGCTCTTCATCCTGTATTCGAGCGCTATCTTCGTTCTGTTCAAGCTTCTGGACAAGTAGTATATGTTACATCTTGGCCCACAGCACAAGAAAACCTTAATCCTACAATCGCTAGAAATGCTCTCACTCTTGCGAATGATGTGTCAAAACACCCACACATCATCCTAGACAACGAACGAGCAACAAGATTACTTCGTGGTAGAATTGGTATGCTGGGTATGTATCCGGTTGCCAACACACAATTTGCAAAGTCATTAGCCCAAGTTTTGAAACTCTCCAATGAGGACTCACCGATCCAATCTTTTGATAGTAAGGATTTAGAAACTTGTCTGGGCAATGACGGTCGTGCCTTCATGGGCTCAACTATGATAAAAGATCCTAATACTGGAAAGCTTGGATCGGTGATCCTCCACAACTGCATGAACCGCTCTGCATGTCCTCCACCCAAGGGTAAGGCGGCAGCAGGCTCGTTAGTATTAGTTGTGTCAGAAGAGATGGTGGCTGACCCTAAAGTTAGCAAAAATATTGAGTCGGCAATCGCTTATGTCGGCGGTCGATGCGAGACACTTTTTTCTGGTGTTTATGTCAGAAAGAATGTGCCCGGTTTGATTGCGATACTAAGTATGAATGGATTAGCGACATGAAAATAACAAAACAACAACTTAAAGAAATTATTTCAGAAGAGATCGAAAAGACATTAAACGAAAATGAATCAGATCATCTCAATTTAAATGAAAACGATGAGCTTAAAGGTAAACTATCAAATGCGTTCAAGATCAGAAGTGATCCCGAATATCTGTTAAATATCATGTCAACTAGATACCCCATTGTAATCGACAAAATTAAAAAAAGAGGGTTAGGAGACAGGTATGTAGCAGCAGCTAAAGCAGCAGACAAGCAGCATGGGGCACTTTTAGACCCCAATCAATATTTGAGACAGCCTGACGAATTGGACGCCTACTTGGGACTATCACAAAAAGCACCAGCAGCCGCACCATCAAGCGCTGGCGGTAAGCAAGCGGTAGTATCAAATGTTCAAAAAATGTATGATGATTTGCGGACTTACGATACAAAGTTTCAAAAAGATCCCGAGATCAGAAAAAAATATGAAGCTGCTTTGGGTGCAATTAACTCCCTGTTAAGGAGTTTGTAACTAAGTATGAATGGATTAGCGACATAGGAGATTACAATGGCTAGACGTAAAAATACAAGAACATTTGATCCTCGTTATTTTATGGACGAGAAGACAGAAATAATCAAAGAAGAAATCGAGAAGACAGAGCTTTTAAAAGAATCATTGGTTGATGCAATTATTCAGATAATTAAAAACTCTACCATTGATGACATGGATAATGCAGATCTTCACTATGCGATTAAGGAAAAGTTTCCAGATTTAAGCGATGATCAGATTGATCAAGCCATGAATGATAAGAAGTTGGATCCTTATTACGATTCGACTAAAGGTGTCTACTCAAAAAATCCAGAATCAGAAGAGCCAGAAGAATTATTTGGATTTCCTGACAGGCAAACTGCAAAAAAATTTATCAGGGACAATCCATCGTTTTTTAACGAGGATGTAGAAGTTTCCGGCGGTGGTGTCAGAAGTGTAAAGGGTGTAAAAGATGCCATTATTAGAAATCTAGAAGATGCTATGAAAGCAGCACAACGAGGTGACTTTTCCATAGTTGCTACTAAAGTTGCCAACTTGAAGGACCACATCGAAGCATTAAAGGATGTAGGAGAAGCCAGATGAATTGGTTAAAAAGTTTATGGACTACCTTAGTTAGAAAAACATCAACGGTTGCCGAAGAGGTTACTGAGGTTTTGGTTGAAGAGGATGATTCTTCTGTAGCTGAGATCTTTGAAGGTATTTGCAAGCAAGCAGGTCTTGGAGGTAAGTTCCTTGAAGGCTTGAGTGCGACTGAGAAGTTTGTTGAATGGTACGAAGGTGATGCAGATGAAGAATCTATTAGAGCTTCATTAGCAGAATTTAAAACTACCGACCCAGCTATCAATGCAAAGATGACTTCTATAGGCAAATTTTAAAATGAAGATTAGCATATCAGAGCTTAAAGAAATTATACAACAGGAAATTGATTCTCTTGCTGAAGGATATTATTCTAAAGGCAAATGTGTTTATAAAAAAAAAGACAATTCTAAAGTTGGTTGTACAGATGGTCCAGTAAAGGATTATTTAGCCGCGCTCTATGCCAATGTCGGTGATGCAAAAGAAAGTAAACTTAAAGAGGGTATTGAACAACTTACGCCTGAAAACATTGAATCGTTGTTTAGTGCTATGAAAGAAATGGCAACAAAACCAGAAATTGTTAAGGCTTTAGGCGACGACGGCTTAGTTGGAGCAATAGATAAAATGAAAGATTCGTTTATGAAGAAAACATCGACTGGGACATCTGAGCCTACTATGCCAGCTAGTACGTTGCCGGCAAAAGAGATGGATCAGTAGAGGGCTTATGATGTCTAAAGCAAATGCATTTCTGGACACATGGTTAGCTAAACTAACATCTCGCAAGCTAATGGTCTGGTTAGCTGCGACAGGTCTAACGTTGGCGGGACATGTCACTAGCGAAGACTGGGTGATTATTTCAGCAATCTATATTGGAGGTCAAACTATTATTGATGGCATCTCTAGATTGCGAGGTTACAATGATTAGAAAACAAATTTTAGAGTTTGTTGTAACACACTGGAAAGAAATACTGATAGTTGTATTAGCAATTGTAGTTGTTGCTAAGACGAGATATGACTACAATCTAATGCAGAAAACATATAAGACACAAATAGAGTCTGCACAATCACAAATTGAAGGTCTTAAAGAAATACACAAGCAAGAGATTAGAGAAAAACAATTGCTTATGGAGAGTCATCTTAAATCAATTGCGCAAATAGAAAAAGACTACGAAGATGCTCTAGATATGATAGACGAACTAAGACAAGATAAAGCCGGTAAATATAAGAACAAGTTTAATAGTGATAGAGAAGAACTAATTAAAGATATAGAATCTAAGTTTGGTATTGAGTATGTTCCTTAAACTATTACTACTATTAACGATGGTTGCCAATGCCACAGAGCCTGCAAAGTTTACCGTATTAGAATATAAAGCTCCAGCACCTTTTGCTGGTGTTTTGTTTGACGAAAATGCGATTGCAAAGGTGTTGTCAGGTTATGATATAGCATTATATTCCTGCGAGATAAAAACAGAGTATGAACTCAAAGTGTTGAGAGAAGAATACGAATTTAAATTAGAGAATTTAAAAATAGAACATAATGCTTTAACAAAAGAATACGACTTGTTTATAATGGAGAAAGACAAGGAAATAAAAGCACTTGTAAACTCTCTAGAGAAAACAGCACCAAAATATAAGTGGTGGTGGTTTGCTGGAGGTGTTGCTGTCGGTACTGCGAGTGCATATAGTGCTTACAAGGTATTTAATGAGTAATAAAGATTTTGATCAAATCGCTGCAATTGAAAAAGCAATAAAAGAAAAGTATGGTGATGATGCGATTGCAAACCCCAAGGCATTTTGGGATGAAGATAAAGAAAAAAAATATCTTGAGCAAATGAAAGATTTTTATGCCAAGACTTCTAAAAATTTTGAATGGGAAGATAAAATTGACGTAAATGGTATAAAGGTTAGCAAAAAACTACTTAATAAAGAACCACGTAAAAATTGTCCTGTCTGCGGAGCTTTTCCAAAGAAATCTATGGATGATGTTTGCTTAGTCAAATTTGATTGTTGCAATAAGTGCTACATACAATATGTCGAAGGCAGAGAAGAGCGTTGGGAAAAAGGTTGGCGACCAAAACTAAATAAGGATAATTAAAATGGCTACAGTTTACGAAATAGTTCAAGGTCTCTCGCAGGCCGCTGCAAATGCTTACGACGGAGCACTAGATGAGAATAATGAACCCTTGAGCGTTGGTTTAAATCGTGAAGAGGGTGATATGCTTCGTGATAAAAGAGTTATGGATGGGTTTAATATACGTTTTGCTGGCAACATCATGCACTTGACTTATATGTCGGAAGTTCAGCTTAAGAGAGTTCATGAAAACGGTTTTGAAAATGAAGTACAATCTACCATGTCTGAAATTATTAAGTTTCTTAAAAAGGAATATAGAAAGATTACAGGTAGCTCTGTTACCCTAACACAAGTCGAAGAAGCCGATATTAGAGTTGAGAGCACTTCTAATGTGCGCTCATTCCTTACGGCAGTTCAACAATTTACCGTTGGTGGTTTAGATGAAGCCATGAATAATAAAGAAGGTTCACAAGCACCCGACGCATATTGGCAAGACTTCATGTCTCAAGGCGGCTGGACTGGTGATGGTGGAAAGCGTCCATCTAATGACACCAGAAAGAAGGAGTAAGGTAATGCAGATTACTAAAAAGCAACTTCGTAATATTATTCTAGAAGAATACATGAAAGAAGAAAATATTACCGAGTATAGTGAAGAGGCTGAAGAGCTTATTAGGCAAATGATTGGTGACGATGAGTATAGGCGTCGTAGAGAGCTTGAGATGCCCAGAGATCGAAATGACGGAAGCACTGCCCCAATGTATAAAGGATCCGATGCTGTCGAGGAACAGATTGCAGCCTTGGTTCAAGGTATGGAGCCAGATGATGTGGCTGAACTTTTTCAGTCCGTCTTTTCAAGATTGCCCGGTGTAGAGATGCAGGATGATGAACCCGATCCACCTTCTTTGTATGGCGATCCTAGAGACGATGGAAGGTCGCCGATTACTTTAGGACCAGTAAGAGAAGATTTTGATTTAGCTGCTCTGCAAGAAATGATTCGCACTATGATCAGGGATGTATGAGTTTTGAACTTACCAAAAAACAAAAGTTTCAAGAAATATTAAAGTGTGGTAAAGACCCTGCATACTTCTTGAAAAATTATGCCCGTATATCACATCCGATGCACGGGCTAATCCTTTTTGATACGTATGATTTTCAAGATACTTTATTAAATGATTTCAACGATTATAGATTTAATATTATTTTGAAAGCAAGACAATTAGGTATATCTACCATTACAGCCGGATATATCTCTTGGCTAATGCTTTTCCATAAAGATAAATCAATCCTTGTCATGGCAACTAAGTTTGCTACGGCTGGAAACCTCGTAAAAAAAGTCAAGAGCATTATGAAAAACTTACCAGAGTGGATTCGCATAGCTACCATCTCTGTAGACAACCGAACATCATTTGAATTGTCTAATGGATCATCTATTAAGGCTGCTTCAACTTCTGGAGATGCTGGTCGTTCTGAGGCACTGTCATTGCTTGTTCTTGATGAGGCTGCACACATTGAAGGTCTTGAAGAGTTGTGGACTGGTCTGTACCCCACGCTGTCTACTGGTGGTCGTTGCATCGCACTGTCAACTCCTAATGGTGTTGGTAATTGGTTTCATAAAAACTGTGTCGATGCAGAAAGTGGAGCGAACAACTTTAATCTTACAACACTACCATGGGATGTTCATCCTGATAGAGATGAAGAGTGGTACAAAAAAGAAACCAGAAATATGTCCAAGCGACAGATTGCTCAAGAGCTTGAATGTAATTTCAACACTTCTGGCGAGACTGTAATTGATCCTGATTGTATGGAATGGCTTTTATCAAATGTGTGCGAACCAAAGTACAGAACTGGTTTTGATAGAAACTTTTGGATTTGGGAAGAATATGATCCCACATGTAATTATCTTATGGTTGCTGATGTAGCTCGCGGCGATGGTGCTGATTACTCAACATTTCATATGATTAAGCTAGAGACCTTACAAGTCATCGGAGAATACCAAGGTAAGCCAACATTGGATATGTATGCAAATATATTAAATCAAGTCGGTAGAGAATTTGGAAATGCCATGTTGGTTGTAGAAAACAATAATGTTGGATTTTCGGTTTTAGATAAACTCATTGAAGCAGGTTACCCCAATTTGTATCACTCTATCAAATCGACCCATGAATACATTGAACAATATCAGGCAGAGTATAGAAACTCGGCGGTACCCGGTTTTACTACATCATCAAAGACTAGACCCCTTATCGTTGCGAAATTAGAAGAGTTTATCAGAAATAAACTAATTACCGTGTATTCTTCTCGGACAATAAATGAGATGAAGACGTTTATTTGGAGGAATGGCAGACCGCAAGCTATGAAAGGTTACCATGATGATTTAATCATGGCACTTGCAATTGCATGCTGGGTAAGAGATACAGCAATTCAAAATAGCGCTAGAGATTTAAATTATCAGAAAGCATTTGCAAACGCTATCATCACGTCTAGAACAACCATGAACACAAAAATTAAAGGTCAAATTGGATACAAAGAACAAGAATCATTTGATAAAATAGATCAAGCAAAAAAAACTTACGAAGAGTTTAATTGGATAATAAAGTGAGAAACTAAATGGCAGACAATTCAAACAAAAACAACCCTAGAAATAATCAGTCACAACTGTTTAAATCGCTAACCAGATTATTTTCTGGACCAATTATTAATTATCGTTCACAATCTGGGCGTAGAATACGTAGACAACATCTTGATAAGTTTTCTTCAAGATTTAAAACTGCATCAGGTCAACAATTTAAAAAAACACATTATAGCCCATTAGAACAAATTGGTGCTAACGCAATTGCTAATCAAAGACGTTCTGAGCGCTACGTCGATTTTGATCAAATGGAATATACTCCTGAAATAGCATCGACTCTGGATATATATGCAGATGAGATGACAACATATTCTGATTTGAGACCTATGCTCAATATTAATTGCCCTAACGAAGAGTTAAGAGCAGTATTAACAATCTTATATGAGAACATCCTTAATGTAGAATACAACTTATTTGGTTGGTCGAGAACGATGTGTAAGTACGGCGACTTCGTATTATATTTGGACATTGATGAAAAGTACAGCGTGCAGTCTGCTATATCATTACCGCCTCAAGAGGTAGAAAGGTTAGAGGGTCAAGATGCGACAAATCCAAATTATGTGCAGTATCAGTGGAACTCAGCCGGCATGACTTTTGAAAATTGGCAAGTTGCACACTTCAGAGTGCTTGGTAATGATAAGTATGCGCCTTACGGAACCTCGATACTGGAGCCCGCACGTAGAATCTGGCGTCAGCTTACATTGATGGAAGATGCTATGATGGCTTATCGTGTTGTGCGTTCATCTGAACGTCGCGTATTTAAGATTGATGTTGGTGCTGTTCCACCCAATGAAGTTGAACAATATATGGAAAAAGTTGTTACTCAACTAAAGAGAAATTCAGTTGTTGATCCAACCACTGGACGTGTTGATTTAAGATACAACCCAATGAGTATTGAGGAAGATTATTACATTCCGGTACGCCAAGGTTCACAAACCGAGATACAATCATTAGCCGGAGCACAAAATATTACAGCTATTGATGATGTCAAGTATCTTCGCGACAAGCTGTTCTCAGCACTCAAGATACCTCAATCGTATCTCACGATGGGTGAGGGAGCTACCGAAGATAAAACAACATTAGCACAAAAAGATATTCGTTTTGCTAGAACTATCCAAAGATTACAACGAGTTGTTATTTCTGAGCTTGAGAAGATAGGAATTATTCATCTTTATACACTTGGATTCCGCGGAGATGATTTGCTGTCATTTAACTTATCACTAAATAACCCTTCTAAGATTGCAGAAATACAAGAGATAGAACATTGGAAGGCAAAGTTTGATATCGCTGCATCAGCGACTGAAGGTTATTTTTCTCGTCGTTGGGTATCTGAAAATATTTTTGGTATTAATCACGAAGAATTTGTGCGTAATCAACGGGAAATGTACTATGACCGTAAACACGATGCATCCCTACAGCAAGTTGCTGAAGGCGCTGCAGCCGCCGCAGGTGGTGGTCTTGGTGGTGGTCTTGGTGGTGGCTTAGGCGGTGGTGATGCTCTTGGTGGTGGTTTGGACACCCCAACACCGCCAGCCGCCGGCGGTCCAGCAGAGATACCTGCTACCGATGTAACAGATACCACTCCACCGCCACCAGACGCCACCGGCGGAGACGCACCGGCCGGGGGAGATTCACCGTTATTAGCAGTTCCACCCGGTTCAAGAAGCTCAAAAAGTCTTAATCCAAATGATTCAAATGTTAGCACATACCAGAAGAGTAGTTATAGGAGAAAAGACGGAGTGAATGATCGAAGACCAGCAGGCAAGCGAGCCCAATCATACGCCTCCATTGCTACACCAGAAACTAATACGCCAAGAAAGAATAATCTTGGTTACCCAGAGTTAAGATCTCTGAGCAGAGGAGTTTTTACCGAAGAGACATCTATATATTCTGATAGAGAATTGGATGAGGAACAAAAAATCCTTGAGATGAATAACTCAGTAAAATCACTAATTGATGTTTTAGACAAAAAAGACAAACTACTGACGGAGCAAAAAGATGAAACACAATAAAAAAAGAAACACGGCATTTGTTTTCGAGTCGCTCGTAAAAGAAATTACCGCAGCGATTATTAAAAATGATGTTGATAGAAAAAACAAAGCAGTTTCTATTGTTAAGAAACACTTCCGCCCCGGTAGTGCTCTTCGTCACCATCTAGAGTGTTACAAGTCACTGTATGAAAATCAAGGCTTAGAAAGAGAAGTATGTGAAAAGATTTTAAAAGAAGCTAATATATCTGCTCGCTTGATTGATCCGCATGGTTTATTTAAACAACAAACAGAACTTATTAACGACATTAATAAAGAACTTGATCCAACTGTGTTTAATAACTTTGTACCAAATTATAAGACACTTGCAACTATTGACCAAATTTTTAATTTAAAGACTGCCCCCAAGACGAAGGTCATGCTAGAAAATCAAATCATCGGCAACATGTCACAGACAACCGAACAGTCTACTGGTGACGATGTTGACACTTTAACTTTGACAACTTTTATCAATAAGTTTAATGAAAAGTATTCTGATACTTTACTTGATGAGCAAAAAGAACTTTTAAACCATTACATTACATCCTTTGTTGATAACGCTGTAGAGCTTAAGATGTTTTTGAATGAAGAATTAAGCCGTCTTAAAATCGAAATTAATTCTATAAATGATGAATTATTAAATGAGAAAAAACAATTAATTTCCGAAAAACTTAACAGCTTTCAGGGTACCGAAATAGATGAAAATATTTTACTCACTGTATTAAAAACACAAGAACTTGTAAAGGAACTTAACGATGGCTGTGATAATTAAGGTTGGTAAAAAATCAAACCAGAAAAAAGTTAGACTAGAATTAGATTTACGACGCTCTATGAACGGAGATTTGATGATTTTTGATCATGGGGATATTGACATCGTACTTTCACCTAATAAAAAGAAAGTCGTAGCTTTTCCGAAAGAGACCATGACTGATTTGGTTTATGGTGCACAAAATAGATTATTTGCTTGTCTTAGAAAAAAAGGTATCGTGGTACCCGAAAGTATTCAAGCTGGTGCTTTTTATGGCTCTTTCGAGGCTACACTCGAAGAATCAGTAGACCCTGATGCATCCTCTGCCAAGTTAGCGTTGATTAACATCCACAATTTTATTGAAGAAGAGAGACCATACTTTGAACAAGTTGAAGCAATTGTTTCGATGGATGATGACCATATCTTAAATCCTGATAAAGAATACTCTACTGAACTTGGGGAAGTACCACAAGCTGACGAAAAGGGCTCAATCCGACCCGGATACATCAGAGATCCATACGCATACAACTACATGTATACTATTTGAGGAATTAATGGAATTATTAACTTTTATACTTTGTGCATATGGCTTAACTCAAATTGTTGTATACGGTAAAATATTTAAAAACGTGAGACCAAAAGAGGGACGTTTAGGAGAGTTATTTAATTGTCCAATGTGCATGGGCTTTCACATAGGCTGGTTTTTATTGCTACTTTCTCCGTTCACAGAACTATTTAACTTTGATGTAACGGTAACCAATTTTTTCCTTATGGGGTGGTTATCGTCAGGAACATCATATGTTCTTAATATGATTTTTGGAGATGAGGGAATTAAACATGAACACAAACACGCAAACCCAGAGTCCTGCCACTTGGACAAACAAGTGGATGCTTCAACCAGTTAGACGTTGTTGTAAGGGATCTTAGCTATGGGTAAGAAATTATTAAGAGAATTTTATGAACTTTGCGAAGGCGGAGTTTGTAAAGATTTATTAACTGAAGAAGAAAAGAAATTTGTTGCAGAAGGTGGTCTTATTCTTTCTGGTATTATGCAGATGTGTGAAACTCTTAATGGAAACAAGCGAGTATACACCCGTCCAGTTCTCGAAAGAGAAGTAAAGAAGTATCAAAAACTCGTTAAGCAAAATCGCGCGCTTGGAGAGCTTGATCACCCACAAGAAGTAGAAGTTTCGCTTGAAAGAGTGTCCCATAAAGTTAATGAAATTTGGATGGATGGTAACAAGGTAATGGGCAAAATTCAAGTTCTTGATACCCCTGCTGGTCAAACACTCCGTGCTCTTGTGCAGGGTGGTTGTGCTATTGGTATTTCATCACGTGGAACCGGCTCTGTTATGGAACAGGGCGGTAAGTCTATCGTCCAAGAAGATTTTGAGTTGGTTTGCTTTGATGTGGTTTCAGAACCATCTACACCCGGTGCATTTATGATGCGAGAAGCAAAAGATTTTGGCTTGAAAGAAAGCAAAAGTGATAAAATTAACAGCCTAATAGACGAGGTATTAAAAGATGAAGTATGAAAATTATGGCTTAATTCAAGAGAATTGGGACAGGTTTGTCATAAATGAACAATCTTCGCGTGCTTTGCTTGAGAGTTTAACTACTGAAAAAATTAATGAAATGTTTGACACCGTGGGGCAACCAAGCGGCCCGATCGAAAAGACATCGGCTGCAATTGGTAAGTTTATAAAAAGAGTTAAAAATAAAGTTTTAGGTGGTGCTGGCTTGGTGGCTATTGCTGATATAATGACTGATCTTGACGAAACTGGTATTGGTCCTGAAGCTATGTTTGAATCTCCTTACATGACTGCAATCTTAACTGTGGCAATTATGAATCAGTTTAGTATTACAAAAAAGCAGGCAATTCAAGCTACAAAATCGGCTGCTCAGACTGTGAAAGATCAAGGACCAGATGCTGCTAGACAAGCCGCTGCAGCTACTGCTGATGCAGCCAGAGTGGCTGGCAAGAAAACAGTAGAATACACTAATAGAGTAGCGAACGATTCGCGAGCAAGTCCTTTTATGAAAAGTCTATTTAGAAACTTGTCTGTTATATTGAGTCCAGAAGAATTGGAAAATCCTGAAGAAGTTCTTAATAATGAGCCAGTACTCCGCCGCCGTGTAAAGCAGCTTGTTGATAGAACACAGGGTTCAATAAAAGATGATGATGAAAATCAATAAGAGAGTATAATGAAAAAATCAGATTTAAAGAAAGTAATAAAACCACTTGTAAAGGAATGCATACAAGAAGTTCTAATAGAAGAAGGACTTCTTTCTAATGTTGTTTCTGAAGTCGTAAAAGGTTTAGGCAATACACCAATTGTTGAGAAAAAGCAAGCAGTGCCTAAACAAATTGTTCGCGAACCAAGAAATATAAACCTTGATGAACAGAGACAAAAAATTATGGGCGCTATCAACAAAGATGCATATAACGGAGTTGACTTGTTTGAAGGCACAACACCTGCACCATCGCAAAGAGACCAGCCCGCAGGAAGCGTTGATCTAGGTGATCCCAACGATGCAGGTGTTGATATAAGTTCTATTATGGGTGCTTCATCTCAAATTTGGGAAAGGTTAAAGTAGGTAATAATGAAAAAAAATTCACAAGTAGTTACAAAGAGATTTAATAACAAAGAAAGCAATGAAAGATTAATTCGTAGATTTCTTAAAAAAGTTAAGAAAGAAAGAATAGTTGAAGAAGTCAGAGATAGAAGGCATTACGAAAAGCCTTCAGTTAAAAAGAAAATTAAAAAAGAGCGCGCCCAAAGAGCAAGACTTAGAGAACAAAGAAAAAAACAAAGAGCCTTAGAAAGACGGCGAAGAAAAATTTAGCAACTATTTACATTGTAAATTAAAATTTAAAGGAGTTTAATAATGGGAAGTTGGGCAGTAAGACCGGGACTAAATAATGTTGGTTCTTACCAAGTTAGTGGTAAACCTTTCGCTTCAGGTTCGTGCTTGGCACCAGCAGCAGGATCAGCGACATTAAAAATAGAATTTCCTGCTGTGACAAAATGGGTTCAAATTGTACCACATAGTCAAGATTTAGGTGATTTAAAAGTTGGATTTAGTAAAGCCGGAACTCTTGGTACAAACTTTTTTACTGTTAATGTAAGCTCTAGTGCTGCAACAAGACTTGACTTAAAAGTTAGTGAATTACATTTTGTTTCTGCTGATGCTACTACTTTTAAATTTGATATCATAGCCGGCTTAACTACCATTCCACCGAACTCTGTAGAAACTGATGATGGCGCTAGTTGGAAAGGCACTAGTGGAGTAGGATAGGCCCATGGCGAATTTTGGCTGGGCATATGTAAATTGTACTGATGAGGAGGGTAGTGGCGGTCAAGCTGCTGGTCCCACTGGTTCTATTCAGTTTTTGTCCGCCCATAATACAACCAATGGTGTTGACAAACTAGTCTATCACACTGCCTCAGCATTTTCGTATAGCCCTAGTACTATGGTGCTATCTGGTAATTTAATAGTTACCGGTGCCATATCAGCTAGCGTTTTTCATTACAAAGACATTACTGTAATTGACGCAACAGGATCTACAAATTTTGGCGATACTAACGACGACAGCCATATCAGAACTGGTAGTTTGATTGTTACAGAGGCTGGAGCCGGTCCCGCTAGTAATTTTGTTTTAAGTGCAAGTGCAACTCAAAAAGTTGTTAGTGTTGCTGGTTTTGCTGGCAAGTATACTGCGATTAGTGCGACACCTACCACACTTACGCAAGGCAGTCATATATATGGTGTGACTAGAACTTCTGCAACAACATTAGTATTTCCATCTGCTTCATCTGTCCCAGCCGGATTGATTTGGACAATTAAAGATGAAGTTCCTGCAAGAACAGGTGCTGGTAATAATATTACATTAACAGGTACCGCCGGCGGTGATCAATTATTTGACAACGAAGGCACATATGTTCTTACTGGTACCATGCCGGCGATTAGTGTGTATTCAAACGGAACAAACTGGTTTGTCTTCTAATTAAAGAAGGAGACACCGCATGGCAAAAAATTCTATTACTGGGTCAGTAATTGCCCCTTTATATTTTGGGCCCGGTTTAGATCAAGCCCCGGGTAATATTGTATCCGGTAATTTAAGTACCTCCGATGGTGCGGAAGTTATTAACATTCCTAGAGTTAGCAATGCAACAAATAATGCTATTGTTACTAATGTAGATGGTAATGCTAATACTTTAACATGCGAATCCAACCTTACTTTTGATGGTGACACATTAAACGTCACAGGAGAGATAACAGCTAGTACAGGTATTTCTGCGTCATACTTAATGGGCGATGGTAGTAGGCTTACAGGTATAACAGCCGGCGGTGGTACTGCTAATGCACAGGGTCCATTAGGAGCACTTCAATTTCGCGATGATGCCGGAGCAGGAACGATTAGTGGTTCTAATAATCTTGTATTCAACAATAATATTTTACAGGTTTTTGGCGGTCTTAAACTTAATAGAAGAAATACAAACACTACTATAACAGCATCCACTACAGACTACTATATTGGCACCAATACAACCAATGGTGTTTTATCAATTAGATTACCTGATGCCGCTAATTTATTAGATGGTCAAACATACGTTGTGAAAGATGAAGCTGGTACAGCAGCATCTAATAATGTTACAATTTTGGCATCTGGTTCGCAAACAATCGATGGTCAAAATTCAGTAATTTTGGAATCACCTTTTGCATCTATCCAGCTTTATTGCAACGGTGCAAATAAATACTTCATTACATAGAAAAATACTGCACGGTACGTACTATTTATAATTGAGCGGGTTGCTATTTATGCATATGAAAAATGGATAGGTGTATCTCGTTCAGCTATAAATAAAACTTAAAATGGAGGGTTTTTAAACATGGCTTACAAATTTCAATTCGGACAGGCAATTTTGTCCGGTGCTTTGGACCAAGAAGGTGACGTTCAAATCAAGGATCAAGCTGGGGCTACCCAAATTAAACTTGATGACAACGGTATCATTTCTGGTTCTGGCGATTTTCAAATGAAAGGTAACCTCGTTGTTAACGAAGTCAACCGCATTACTGCTGCTGGTGCAGCTTCCTTTACCAGCATTGATGGTTCTGGTGACTTAACAGTTGCTTCGATCACAAACGCTGAGTTTACTGTTGATGCAAGTGGTAACACCGACATTGATGGTACTTTAAATGTTGAAGGTGTTCCCACCTTTCAAGCTAAGTCGGTACACTCGGCTGGTGCTGAGTTTAACAGCCAAGGTATAACTTCAGTTGGTTCTATTGCTGGCGCTTCTAGCATTGACGGTACTGGTGATCTTACTATGGGCACCATTACTATGAGTGGTTTTGCTGTCGATTCCGATGGTGATACCGCGCTTAAGTCTTTAGCTGTTGACGATTCCTCAACCATTGGTTGTGATTCTGACACTGATCTTTTGACTTTTGCTGATCAATCGATTACTGTTGCTGCTGATGCCGCTCTTACCTACAAGGGTACTGCCATCACTTCGACTGGTGCAGAACTTAACCTAGTTGACGGTTCTCAAGCTGGCACTGTTGTGAACAGCAAAGCTGTAATCTATGGCGCTGGTGGTCAGGTCGTTGCTAACGCACTTACAGGTACTCTTAGATTCTCGCTTGACGTAGCTGCTAACAGTGGTATCGGTATGACCCCATTCGATAACTCTGCTAACGTTGCTGATCTCGGAATTAGTGCTTCTTTCATGCAAGCCGCTGATGTTGCTGTCGCTGATGATCAGCTTGTTATGCTTGATTCTGATGGTTCTGTTAAGCGTGAAAGCTTCGCTGATTATGCTACCGCAATCGCTGGTGATGGTCTCGCTGCTTCTGCTGGTGTTCTCTCTGTCTCCTTGACCGAGTTAACCGAAGCTGCTGTTAACGTTGCTGCTGACTCGTTGATTTTCATCGATGCAGACGGAAACGTTACTCGTAGAGATACTTTTGCTGATTATGCTACTGCACTTGCTGGTGACGGTATTGCCGCATCTTCTGGCGTCCTTGCTGTTGGTGTAGATGATTCGTCTATCGAAATCAACTCTGATGCACTTCGTCTTAAAGATGACGGTGTTACTGGTGCCAAGCTTGCTCCTGCAGTTGCTGGCGCTGGTCTCGCTCAAGACGGTTCTGGAAACCTTGATATTGGTGCTGCTGCAAATGCTGGTATCGCTGTGAATGCAGACGATATCGCTCTTGATCTTAACGATCTTTCTGCCGCTACTGTCAACGTTGCTAACGATAGCATCGCTATCATCGACGCTGATGACAGTAATGTTTCCAAGAAAGAAAGCATTGTAGACTTTGTTTCTGGTATCGCTGGTGCAGGTCTTTCGGCTGCATCTGGACAGCTTTCTGTTCAAGGCAACACAGTTACAGCTATCACTGATGGTATTTCGTTATCTGAAGGTTATAACTTTGCTACCGGCTCGACTGGTGGTACTACGTTACTCCCTGCTTCGCCAAGCGTTGGTGATGTTGTTACTGTTAAGAATTCAACTGGTGGTGTCCTTGTTGTTGCTCGCGGAGACGCTGGTCACGACATCGATGGACAATCTGCTGTTGTTCTTGAGTCGCCATTTGCTGCTGTCACATGTGTATACATGGTCGCAAACAAGTGGAAGATTGTGTAATCAATCTTTTTCAACTTTGTTGAATCCTTTGGATGTCTCCCTTGTGGGGGCATCCTTTTTTTTGTACTACTTATTGTGTGAAGGTTTTAGATTTGCATGGTAAAACTCATGTTGAAGCTCGATATTTAGTGGAAGAGTTTGTACTTTTGAATGAAACACCTATTAAAATAGTGACTGGCAATTCAGATCAAATGAAAATTATCGTTAAAGAAATAGCAGAGAAGCATAAAATGTATTATTTCCCCGAACATTTCAGCAACTTTGGAGCCTACATAATACAAGACAAAACGATAAGTTCATCTATTTATGGTTGAGAGGATTAAAAATGGCATACAATGTTTTAAAAGGTAACGTAGAGGGTTCAGTTGACCAACATGGCGATCAAGAAATCAACGGAGTAAAAGTATTTAAAAATACCGTTAGCGCAAGTGTGTTTTGGGATACAGATTCTCAAAGCCCCTGTGCTACTATGAAAGATGTTGCAATAAAAAAGATAAAGGGTAATATAAACAATGGATTAATTATCTGCGACAAAGAGCATGGAGCACGAACACACCATAATTTAAAATATAATCAAGACACCGAAACCCTTAGTGCGAACACAGTTGCAGCAACCACATTTGTTGGTTCTGGCATGTATTTAAAAGATATTCCTAATGATTCATTCACAGGGCCTATTGATGCTAATTTTTTAAATCACGGTGTAGGACTTCAAAATTTACGAGGTAATTTACAATTAAAAACAAATAACGGTTTAATCGCCGATGAAGCAGGTGTTGGACTATCCCTTTCGGCAAATTCTGGTATATCGATTAAATCAAACAAAATATCTGTTGACCCAACTAAACTTGAGTCAATCAATAGAGAGGGACAAAATTTAAGTGATAACGATCTCCTCATTGTCGCTGATGTGTCAAGAGGCAATTCAACCAACACAACGTTATCTAATTTATATGATTCCTATATAAAAGCAAAAGTTCCATATCCAGTGGGTAATAAAGGCTCACTACAATTTAAAGGTAAAAAAGATTTTGAATCCTGCGACAATTTGAATTATGACTCAGAAACTAGCACTTTAAGTTTAGAAGGCACAGTTGGTTCTAAATCAATTGTAAGTAAATCAAAAATGGTTTGCCAAGGTGCAGTTTATCATAATATAACTAAAGTAAGTGAAAAAACTTATGAGGTTAACAACACAGACTATACAATCATATGCGATGCTCAAAAGAATCACGTCCACGTGAATCTGCCTCCAGCACAGAATAATACTGGAAGAATTATTGTTGTTAAGAAAGCAGACTCAGGTAAAATCAAACTAACAGCTAATAAAGTTAGTGTTGTTTGCGAAGATAGTAAAATTGATTTAAACAATAGAACAGAAATAAAAATGAATTACTCATCGAGAACATTTCAGTCAGACGGTGAAAACTGGCACATTATTGGCACCAAGGGAACTTGATTTCTACTTATAAACGAAGGAACCACACAACATGGCATATAACAACAACAAAGGACCACAACACTCAGGCGACATTCAGTTTGAGGGTGACCCTGACGAAACTAAGATTGATTTCGAGAATGACTCTATAACACTTAAAGCTGGAGCCGTTGGCAGTCTTGATCTAAATAACAGTAGAGTTGTGATTTCTGTGCCTTTGTCTGGTTCTGAAATTCTTGGAGACGGCACATACTTACAAGGTATCACTGGTTCTGGCGGTACTATGTCGAGTTTTATACTATCAGGCAACACCGGCACTACACAGACAATTATAAATGGTAACACTTTATTTGTTTCTGGTGGTACTGGTTTGACAGCTAATGTTGCCGCTACTGATAAAGTATCTCTTGCTCTTGATGATACATCCGTGAGTGCTGGTTCTTATACATATACTTCTCTAACCGTTGATGCACAAGGTAGACTAACCGCTGCATCAAATGGCACTGCTCCTGCTATTGCCACGCTTTCTAACGCTGGCTCAAACCGTGTTATAACTTCTGATGGGGGTGATCAAGCATCAGGGGAATCAAACTTAACATTTGACGGCACCAAGCTTGATGTAACCGGACACATAACAGCCAGCCTTGGGATTTCGGGTTCTTACTTTATGGGTGATGGTTCTGGTTTGACTGGTCTGCCGTTACCAGCTATTGCAAACTATAATACATCAGGTGATAATCGAATCATTACCTCGGTCGATGCTGATACAGTTCAAGGCGAAGCTAATCTTACATTTGATGGTTCACTATTGAATCTAGCAGGTGCACTTGAGGCTACTCAAGCAATCACAAGCTCCTTGGGAATACATGTAACAGGTTCCAGTCCTAAATTATCTATCGGCACAAAAGGTGGTCATAGCAACCAAGACGGGATGCTCTTTGTTAGACCAACCGATGAAGCCGGCAATAATCATGTTTTAGCTTTGTTCCAAGGAGCTTCGGGAGACGGACAACGAATTGTATTTGCTGCCAGTGGCTCCGGTCAAGTTCTTATAGGCGGTGGACATATCGCTGGAGGTATACTTAGTGTAAGTGGCTCGACAGCAGAAACGCTGATCACAGCAAAAAGTGACTCACTCACCAATGCTTTTCAGGTTGCTGGAAATGGTAACACAACCATATCAGGCTCGTTAAGGGCTAAATCTTTACATATGACAAGTCACAAATTTGCACCCGGAGGATCTACTGCACATTTTGTAAGATTTGATACGAATGGTTCTGATGCGGTGCAGAATGACAATAACAAATTAGTGGCACCGTTTTCTGGAAAACTTATAAAAGTCGTTGCTAGAGCAACATCAGCACCCGGTAGTACAGTTATTGGGTTACACAGTAATGTAGACGGTGCACAAAATGTTAGCAGTACATCTACTGAGGACATAACAGTTAATATGGCAAGCGCTAATACGACATATACCTTTAACTTTACAGATACCGCAAACTATGGTCCGGGCGACATTGTTGGTGTTAAATTTAACCCAACTAGCAATCCCGGTACAGTAACTCTTACCTCTGTCTGGGAATTTGATCAAAATTCATAGCAGTTAGTTAATAAATAATGAATGATTAAAATGGCTTTCCGTCCATAATAATACTATTTATTTCTGAATTATTGTCAATTTAGGAGTAAATTCATGTCTAATCTTCTTAACGAATCCATCGTGGATGCAAAAGCACTTCGCGAATCAGCACTAAAGAACGCTGAATCTGTTGTTATTGAAAAGTATGCCGATGAGGTGAAAAGAACACTTGAAAGCTTGTTAGAGCAGGAAGAAGATTTAGGCTTGGGCACTCAACCAACTGAAGAAGTTCCTGCTTCCAACGGTGAGGAAGTAGTTCAAGAAGAAAGTGATGATGTCCCACTCGCTGCAACTGATGGATTGGGCGAGAACGAAGGGACCAATCTTGATTCTCTACAATCTGAGGGAGAAGATGTTGAGGTGACTCTTGACTTGGGTGCCCTTCAAGAAGCTATTGAGGCACTTTCGAGCGAACTTGATGAAGAAATCGATTTGACAATTGAAGAAGAA
>Ga0163110_10000176_pt1 | contig 28602 bp, 21 predicted proteins | sample CRUFie1St17metaG_FD_108703 | JGI IMG/M metagenome (GOLD analysis project Ga0163110, IMG submission 108703) | Marine microbial communities from the Costa Rica Dome - CRUD Field 142mm St17 metaG | ecosystem: Environmental > Aquatic > Marine > Oceanic > Photic zone | place: Costa Rica: the Eastern...
GTCCACAAAGCCGTCCTCGTCGGAATCCCGGTTCGTTTTATCGATTGAGGGGGTCAGCGTGTAATCGAAACCATCGTTGCACCACGAATCCTTGGCTTCGATTTTCAACAAAATTTCGCCAGCGGTTGACAGCGTGGTCGAAAGGGTCGCCGTGGGGTTACCGTCGTCGACGTTCTGGGTTACGGAACCCATCGTGAAGGTGCCTTCCCAACCGTCATTGATGCACCACCAAGCGGGGTTACTCATGCTTCCAGAAAACGAAACGCTGACGATATCGCCCATTTTTCCTTGAATTTTCCAGTAGTCGGTTTTGTCTCGCGGCGAGCACCCATCCGGGTCGCAAACATAACCGCTGGACGAAACCCCGTCGGTGAGCCCGTTGGCGCTGGTCGGGCTGTCGTCAGCGCTGGCAAAAGGAAGTTGCAGAAGGGCGAGCCCGAGAAGGATCGCCACAGCAAACCTACCGGCCATGGTCGCCCATGGTGTAGCGGATTATCAAAAGCACCCCTACGGGGTGATGCCTCTACTTTGCCAGTTTTTGCTTGCCGAGGCACTGGCGCAAACACGATTCCAACCCTTCGTGTTGAAAGGTAAAACCGCTTTCAAGCAGCCGCTTGGGTTGCACGCGCTGGCCCTCCAAAAGGAGGGCTTGAGCAAGTTCACCGAACATGATTTTCAGAACGAAGCCGGGGGCCGGAGCGAACCATGGACGAAGCAGTACCTTTGCCAGCGTCTTGGCGTATCGCTTCTGAGGGACGGGGTCCGGTGCAGTGAGGTTGTACGGCCCTTCGCACGATGGGGTCATCATCAGGTGATACGTGGCGTAGACGTGGTCGTGAAGCGATATCCAGGAGATGTATTGACGACCTCCACCAAGCGGTCCTCCCGCACCCATGAGGGTCGGTAGCAGCATCGGTTTTAGCGCGCCACCCATGGGCGTGGTGATGATGCCGGTGCGCAACCAGACGGTTCGTATGCCGAGCTTTTGCGCCGGCACCGCCGCCGCCTCCCAAGCCTGCGCCATTTCGGAAAGAAAACCGACGCCTGAGGAGGAATCTTCCGTCAGAGACTCTTCTTTACGGTCGCCGTAAAAGCCCACGGCTGAACCGGACATGAAGGTCTTCGGTGGTTCGTCAAGCGTGCCAAAGAGGCGGACCAAATGTTCGGTTGGCACGATTCGGCTGGATTTGAGAAGGGCTTTCCGCTTGGCGTTCCAACGCTTGTCGCCAATACCAGCGCCAGCAAGATGAATGACGGTGTCAAACCCTTCCAAACTGCCTTCGAGAACCTCACCTGTCTGGTCGTTCCATTTGACACAGGCGTCATTGCGTGCGTCGGGGGGGAGGGTTGTCTCGGGGCGAACAAGACGAGTGATTTGGTGCCCTGCTGCTTGCAAAAAAGCGCAAAGTTGCATGCCGATGAGGCCGGTTGAGCCGCTCACCAAGACCCGTTGTTTCGGCTGGTCGCTGTACATAGCAATGCGTTTCAGGTCTTCTTGGACCCGCTGTGTTCGGTAAGCAAACATCTGGTTCATCCGTCCTTTCACGGTGAAAGGGGCTGTCCAGAACGTCAGCGGGTGAAACGGAAGTTTCCACTGAATCGTGTCGTGAATCTCGCTTGTATCAGGGCCGGTGGAGACAAAACGGTGCTCGTGGTCCCATGCCCCGAACGGACCTTTCTCCATGACGTCGTTGAACACCTCACCCGCCACAACATCGTAGTGTCGGGCAACCCACATCGGCCGAAGCGGGCCAAGTTGAACCCGAAATCGTGTGGTGGCGTCGTTGACCAAAGCGCCGGCTTCTATGGGGCGAATCCCCTCCCACTCCGGCATGATCCTCCGGAAAGCACCCGGGCTGTCGTACCACGCCCACACGTTTTCCACCGGAGCGTTGTAGGAGGCGACATGGGAAAATTCTGGCATGGTTGTTCCTCATTGATGAGCTGAGTAGAAAGAGGGGCCGGAGCCCAAAACCTTCGATTGCTCGCCCGCTTTGTTGTACTTGTCGACGTAGCCCTTGGTTTTGTATTTTCGTGCGGTCGAGGCGCTGGTCATGCAACGAACCTTGCCGTAAACGGCTCGTTCGGTCCAGCCGCGGTCAAACTTGCCCATCACCCATCCGATGCCCGTGTAGGAGTTCGGGTCCCGTCCATCCAAAGCCCAGCGGTCGTTCAGCGCAATCATCCATTTCATGGCGGTCTCGGGGTCGGGAGACCATTCCAGGATTTTCTTGCCCCAGAGCATTCGCAGGTAGTTGTGAATGATGCCCTCTTGCCTCAGTTGGTTTTGAGCAGCGTTCCACAACGGGTCGTGAGTGTCCGCTTCTTCGAGTTGCTCAAAGGTGTAGAGATGAGGTCGCGTGTCCTTTTCGTGGTCGGCAAGCGTGGCTTTTGCCCATTCGGGGAGGGATTCGTACTTGGTGTGGTTCTCGACCATGGCGCAGTGGATGAAACCAATGTCACGCCACGTGATGATTTGGTCCAAGAAGGCTTCAACCGGTTCGGGAAGGCCCCACCAGCCTTGACGGCGACCGTCGTTGGGCGGGTTCACCATGCTGACGTCCCAGTGATGGTGGGTGAAGATGTCGTGGAGAATGGCGTGGACGCTAATGTGGCCGTAATGCAACCACGGTGAGAGACCGCTGGCACCACGCTCTTGAGGCTCGTTCCGCTTTTCATGGTACACCTGCAGGCGATCTGCGAAGAACTCTTTCCAACGTCGTCGGCCTTCCACAAAGCCACCTTTTTTCCCTGCTACAGGTTGAACCTCATGATCGATGCTCAGCGTGGAGAGGGCTTCTCGTCCGATGTCGCCGCCTTCGGATACGCGCCAAAGGAATTCATACGGCGTCATGGGGGTGTTGGTTTGCGCAAAGATGGCCTTCGCTACGGCAGGGTCGAGTTCTGGTAAATCTGCGGCGTCTTCAAGAGGGCGGCGCTTGGGGAACTCGTGCATGTGTTCTCGGATGGTTTTGTGGAGGTGCCGTCGGAGCGAGTAAGCGGTTGAGAAGTCCCGTCCCTGCGCCCGCATGGCCATGAACCCGTTGGAGTCTACGACGTGAATTTCGCACGGGTTGACGGTCAACGCTGTGTCGAGGACGTGTTTTGGATAGTAGGTTGGGTAGTCGTCTATGACGCACAGTCGGGCGTGCTCCAGCCATCCTTTGAGCAGACCGGAGGCTTCCTTTCGCTTGGTTTCAACGTACGGGATGTAGGTGGCTCCCGTCTCGGAAAAGGCGGCCCTGTTGTCCACCATACCTTGGAGAACGAAGGTGGAGATTCGATCGTTTGCCCAGCGGTGTTGAAGGGCGAGGCACTCGATGACGACCAGCGGGAGGTTGTGTGTCTTGGCAAGGTCAACGGCGTGCTCGAGAGCGTGGTTCCACTGCGCTCGGCGAGCCGAGGTCATCCAGTAAACGACAACATCCCCGTTCGGGTTCGGAACGCCGTGGATGCTGACACGACTGCTGGGAATCATCAAGCACCACCTCGTGAAACGGTTTCTGTTTTGCTCGTGCGGTACACGGCATAGGGATTGGTGCGCTGCGTGAGGCCGGCTTGGCTGCGCATCAGCGACCGGCTTGTCAAGCCGTCAATGGCGAGTTGGTGCATGGTTTCAGAGACCCATGCCACGGTGGAGCACTCGGTCAGGGTGAACCAACGGCTTGAAGCGATTTCCTCGTTGCTGTGGTCATTGACATCATCGTCAACCAGCACATCGTAGCAGAGAAACACGGCGGGCTCGTCTTTTCTCAGCGCCGTACGAACACCCGCCAAACCCAGGACCTTTCCGTCATGACCGGTCTCTTCCTTGAGCTCACGCACCGTGGCTTCTTCGGGGCTTTCTCCCGAGTCCACCTGTCCTTTGGGAAATCCCCACATGCCTTTGTGAGGACCTGCGGCTTCCTGGACGAGCAGGACTCGGTCATCTCGCACCACTCTGGCGGCGACGCCCAAATCACAGAGTAAACTGGCCATCAGGCTAGATTTTCCACACCCAGTATATGAATCACGGTTTGTGGCCCTGTAAGAAAAAGACGAGTGTTTATATACAAACTCGTGGAATTTTGTAACATGGAAGGCCAACATAAAAACCATGCAAGTCAAGCACCTGCCGCTGACGCAACACTGCCCACCGAATTTGGAGATTTTCGAATCCGTGCGTTCCGGGATCCTTCCGACGGCAAGGAACACGCCATCCTGTACCTCGGCGACCTCACGGAAGGCTCCCCGTTGGTTCGCGTGCACTCCGAGTGCCTCACCGGTGACGCCTTTCATTCGCTACGGTGCGACTGTGGCCCCCAACTTCAAGCCTCCATGAAGGCCATCCAAGAGCGCGGTCAGGGCGCCATTGCTTACATGCGACAGGAAGGTCGAGGCATCGGACTTTATTCCAAGATGCAAGCCTATGCACTGCAGGACACCGGCATGGACACGCTTGACGCGAATCTGGCCCTCGGCCTCCCAGCAGACGCTCGCAGGTACGACTTTGCCGCAGAGATGCTGTACTCGATGGGCATCAAATCCATTGAATTGGTCACCAACAATCCTGACAAAAGGCACCAACTCCAAAAATACGGCATCGATGTTTCGAACCGCGTGCCGATTATTGTTGGCCAGTGCGCTCACAACGCCAACTACATGGAAACGAAAGCCGCGAGAATGGGACACATCTTACCCTGAAGAGGTCTACCGATGAGAACGAACATTGTTGGTCAAGAGGTCCCTCGCTTTTCGTTGGAAAACGAACACGGCGAAGCCTTTGACAGCACCTCTCTCGACGGTTCGTGGCGGATCATCTTCTTCTACTCCAGAAACAATTCCCCCACCTGCAAGCGCGGCTGCCTGACGTTCAAAGAACAGCACGACCTGTTCGCCTCTGTCGGATGCTCAATCGTCGGTATTGGACCGGGGACGATCGAAGAACTCGCCGGATTCAAGGCCTCGATTGGCGACCTACCTTTCCCCTTGCTCGCCGACCCTGACCGAATTGTCGGGAAAATGTTCAGCGTGCCTGTCCATCTTGGTCAGTTCCCAGCCAAATCCTCTTTCTTGGTCGGCCCGGACAACAAAATTCAGTACGTTTACGACTGGTTGTTCCGGCCACGCCGCCACGTTGCCAAAATTCTTGGCGACATCTCACAAGTACGGGGGGACAACTGAATGTGGGACGAACTCCTTCTCGAGGCGGGCCTCAACGAGCGCGAAGTCCGCTCCATCATGATCCTCGGTTCGCGGCCCAAAATGAAGGCTTCCGAACTGGCAAAGGAACTCAACACCACCCGATTGGACGCCTACAACAGCCTCTCTCGGCTTCAGGAAATGGGCATCGTAACCGCTACCGCCGACCGCCCGATGCTCTTCTCCAGCCTTCGCATCAACGAGGCCATGGAACACATCATCCAATCGAGAAAACAGCAACTTGACCGCTTGGTTGACGGTTTCGAAGAACTCTCGAAGGGGATCACAGAAACCGATGACTCCTACGAAAAACAACGTCGGGACATCGATGACCCGCGATTCGCTGTGCTGAAGGAGCGAACCCACATCTACAACCGCCTCCAAAAAATGGCCAACGACGCTGAAGAGCGTTTGATTTTGCTGCTGGGTCAGTTTGGTATTCTTCACCTCTGCAGAAGCCCAGACGCCCTTGAGGCGGTCAACACCGCCGCCGTGCGTGGTGTGGTCGTTCAAATTATCACCCACCTCGACGGTCGTACCCTCCGCTTCTTTGACCAACTTGACAAGAGCATTGACGTTCGCCATTCTGATGAATTGGATTCGCTTGGCTTTGTCCAGGACCAATCGGAAGTCATTCAGTACCTCAACATCGAGGACAACCCCGTAGGACGGGGCAAAGAAGACGCTGCTCTTATCATCGAATCAGGTCCCTTTTCCCAAGCTCACTTGCACCTCATTGACGCCATCTGGGAGGGTGCCGTTCCGCTTGCCACTGCGCGAGCAAGATTTACCGAAAACCAAATCAACGATCCGTTGCGTCTAACCATCGGCGAAGGCTCGTTCTTGAAGAACGTCTCCGTTGCGTTGGGCTTTGATGGTCAACTCCCTGAAGAGGACACGCCGTTTGATCCTGATGCCTTTTTCGCTGCAGGACACGAAGTGAACGAAGCCAGAATGCGCCTTACGGAGGGCAAGCTCTCCAACCTGAAGGTGCTTGGCATTGACATCGGCAGAATGCTTCGCCAAATCGGCAATCGAGTCGGTCAGGAGATCGCATTCTCCCTTCGTTCCATCGACAACGACATCGAATTCCTTGACGAGATGATGGATTGGTGGGAACACGCTGGCTTGGGACTGCTTCAATACGATGTTGACCCCCAGTTCCATGTCGTCGTTGGCCTCAACCATCCACCGGTGGAAGACCCCGATGCTTTGCCCATGTGGGAAATGGACGACGGCATCATCGAAGGGGCCCTATCGACACGGTTTGCAAAGGAAGCCAATGTGGTGATACAGAGGGTGGAAGGCAGCGGTATCAAAGACGACCTCTGGCGCTACCTCATTCACCGGCACGAACTGAACACGATTGAACTCGTAGATTGAGGAGGTTCATCCCGTGAAGCTTCGCACGTTCCTGGCCTTCTTTCGTCAGTTGAAAGGCAAAAAGCCCGTGGACATTGATGCCATCCAGTCCATGGGTCTTCTTGCGGTCAAACTTGGCCAAATTTTTGCCCTCCGACCGGACCTCATCGAACCGGAACGTTGCATTGAGTTGCAGCAACTCTACAGCCGTGCGGCAACCATTCCTGAGGAAAATTCGCAACAACTTCTGGACAAGTTTGCGCCCGAAGGTTTCATGGAGCATTTTCGAAGCCTCGACATGAAACCCTTTGCCGCTGCAAGCATCGGTCAAATCCACCGGGGCGTGTTGAATGACGGCACCAACGTCGTGGTCAAAATCATCAAGTCCGACTTCGAAGCCGCCTTCAAGCGGGACGTCCAGCGCATGAAACGGTGGATTCGCATGGGCCTGTTTTTCCGTCCTAAGTTGCGCAAGGTCGGCAACCCGATCGGTCTGCTTGCCCACATCGAGGACTACACGCTGCGGGAACTGAACCTTCTCAACGAAATCGACGGGCGAAAACAGCTGATGGAAAAAGCCGTCTCAATCGAGGACCACTTCGCCATGCCGAAATTAAAATTCCCAAAAATGTGGGAGGGCATTTCGAATCAGCGTGTTCTGGTTATGGAGGAAATTACGCATCCAACGTTGGAGAAGCACCTCGAGGCGAGGACGTTGACATGGCCCGATATGCTCGAACTTTTCCGAATTCACGGGGCCTTTATGTTCGGACTCGGAACGTTTCATGGCGACCTTCATCCGGGGAACGCCATGATGGACGACAAGGGGAATTTTTTCTTCATTGATACGGGCGCCATCTGCAACGCGCCTGAGCATGTGAGAAACGCTCTGTTCGGCTTCTTCTATTTCCTCGCCAAAGGCGAACTTCAACACGCCTTTGACGCCATGCTTACGATGGCGGCCGTCCGACCGACAGGCAAAACGCTGCAGACCTATTACGATTCCATGAACGAACTCTATGACGGGTTTGTTGGCACATCGGTGAGCGAGGTCTCGCTCACAGAACAGATGATGAAGACCGTCAAAGCGGCGGTCCTCGCCGGATGTGCGTTTGGTGAAGAGGCCTTTCCCATTATTCGGTCGTTGATGTACATGGACGGCATGGTGTTGAAGGGCCACCCTCATGTTGATCTCATCAGTTCAATGGGTCCGTATTTGGATGAATTCTCCGTGCTGATCGACCCGGAGACGATTCTCGCAGACGTCCGCTGAATGTTATTTTTTAACTTTTTTTTAGGACAAAAAACCTTCCTTTATATGTCCCAAGCATGAGCGGCACCTATGTCTGGAAGCGCTCAACCCTCAGTAGCCATCATCGGTGCAGGACCGGGCGGTCTTGCCTCAGCTCTCCTGCTGGCAAAATCCGGCGTCAATGTCACCGTCTTTGAGCGCTCCAAGGCCGTCGGCGGGCGCAACAAAGTGTTCGAGCGAGACGGTTTCAAATTCGACTTGGGCCCGACGTTCTTTCACTACCCCGAAGTGATTGAAGACATCTTCAAGGCCATCGGCATGGACGCCCACGAAGAACTCAACCTCCACCGTTTGGACATGAACTACAGGCTCATCTTCGGCCAGGGTGGCGTGCTGGACTGCACGAGCGATTTGGATGAAATGACCGAAAGGATTCGGGAACTCTCAGGCGATAGCAACGCCAGTGCGTTCCGACGGTACGTAGACGACAACCGAGTCAAACTCGCCAAATCAAAAGCCTGCTTGCAAGAACCATGGTACGGCCCCACCGATTTGCTCTCCAAGCGAGCCATGCGGGTCGCCGGCGTTCTTCGCCCCCAACGCTCCGTTGCTGGCGATTTGATGAAACTGTTTGACGACGACCGCCTCATGCTCGCCATGTCGTTCCAAACGAAGTACCTCGGCATGTCACCCTTCAATTGCCCAAGCCTGTTCACAATGCTCGCTTTCCTTGAGTACGAGTACGGAATCTTTCACCCCATCGGCGGGCTTGGCAGCGTCAGCGAACGCATGGCGGCCATCGCCAGTGACCTCGGCGTCACCTTCCGCATGAACGAAGCCGTCGAATCCGTCATCATGGAAGGCAAGACCATCAAAGGCGTTCGAACCGCCCAGGGCGAGTTCTTTGCCGACAAAGTGGTGATGAACGCCGATTTTGCCAACGGCATGACCCAACTCTTCCCGGACAACGTTCGCAAGAAATGGAGCAACAAGAAACTCGACAAGAAGAAGTATTCCTGCTCCACGTTCATGCTCTACCTCGGGATCGACAAGACCTACGAAGACCTCCCGCACCACCAAATCTACGCCTCCGCTAACTACGAAAAGAACCTTGAAGACATTGAGAAAAATCACAAACTCACCTGGGACGACCCGTCAATTTACGTCCAAAACGCCTGCGTCGTTGACCCGAGCCTCGCTCCCGAGGGTTGTTCAACCGTTTACGCCCTCGTGCCGGTCTCCCACATCCACGAAAACATCAACTGGGACGAAATCAAGGACGATTACAGGGACAGAATCATCGACCAAATTGAAGAAAAACTCGGCTTTGAAGGCCTCCGCGATCACATCGTCACCGAGATGGTCATCACGCCCGAGGATTGGGGCGATCACTGCTACCGCGGGGCTGTTTTCAATCTGGCTCACGGCTTGGACCAAATGCTCTGGCGCCGCCCAAAGAACCAGTTTGACGAAATCAACAACCTCTACCTCGTCGGCGGAGGCACCCACCCCGGAAGTGGATTGCCCGTGATTTACGAATCAGCAAGGATCAGCAGCAAGCTTCTGCTCGACAGTCTGGGCATCATACCCGACTGGAACGGTGTTGACACCTGGTTTGAGAGCAGACGACGGTCGAAACAAGGCCGTGCCGCTGTCAGCAAAACCTCTAAGGAAACATCCGGTGGCACACCAACATCTGCTTGAGGGTTGCCCATGGAGCCAAGCCGCCTCGACAACGCCTATGCTTTTTGCGAAGCAGCTTGTCGAAACGCCTCCACCACGTTTTTCTCGTCGTTTAGTGCCCTCAACACGGACAAACGAAAAGCGGTGCATGCCGTTTACGCCCTGTGCCGCTGGGTTGACGACATCGTGGACGGCGACGAAGTGCCCACCATCCTGGAGACAAAAGCCCTGCGAGAAGCCACCAAACAACGGCAGGCCGTTGTTGAGGAGCGACATGTTGGAGCATCGCCTTCCCTTGCACCAGAGGAACATCGGCGTCGAATGATGGCGCTTGTGGACATACGGCTGAAACTCCAGCAAGCCAACGAAAGCAACCTTGCCGAGGATGAACACCCGATTTTCGTGGCGCTTCAGGACGTTTTTGCGAGGTACCCAATCAAACTTTCAGATTTTGAAACCGTTATTGAAGGCATGGAAGACGACCTCTATCCAGTGCGCATTCAAACTTGGGACGAATTGCGCTCTTATTGCTACAAGGTGGCGTCAGCCGTCGGCCTCATCCTCATTGAGATCTACGGCTACGAAGACCGTGCCGCTCGTCTGCACGCTGTCGATCTCGGCATCCAAATGCAACTCATCAACGTCCTGCGAGACATCAATGAAGACCTCGAAAGAGGCCGTGTGTATCTTCCCCTTGAGGTGCTGGCGTCCCACAACATTGGCATCGACATGTTGGAAAACGGCAACATCGCCAAAACGCTGGAATGGAAAGGCTTCGTGGTCGAGTATGTCGACGTCATCAAGCGCCACCAAACCTCGGCCAACCACCTGTTTGGGTACCTTGACGGTCGGGCGAGGGTCCAACCCGAAATCATGGCTGACGCCTACACGTCCATCCTCAACGAAATCGTTCGACGCTCCGGTGATGTGTTCACCCAACCGGTCAAGCTCTCCGTGCTTCGAAAGAGCCTCCTCGGCGTGCGATTGAGCCTTCGCAAACTTCGCGCACGCCTGTTCGCTTGATCGGTTCAATCGATCAGCGGCGCCATAAGACCGAATTCTTCCAGAAGGCTTGGCCCACTGGCTAGGTAGTACACCGAGCCTCGTCCGTCCCTTGAATCTGCAGCTGTTGCGTTCTCGTTGGTCGCACAGTCGCCGGTGCATCCATCAGCAAACGCGACGTAGACGCGCCCTTCCCGATCGATGTGGAGATCGTTGAAGTCCAGCAGGTTTCGGTTTGAACCGCCGATATCTCGACAGTCACCTGAATTGAGGCAGATAGAGCCGACCTGGACGGGATCGTCCGTCACTCTGTAGGTATGAAAAATCGGTTCCTCGTCAAGAGCGTTGAGGCTGTAAGTGATGTAGAGATGGTACGTGACGTTGTTTGGTGCATAGTGAGCGTTGCCGTTCCACGGATTACCATCGATGTCGGACTGGTTCAACATCTCTGCATTTTCGCTACCAAGGTAGGTCACGGCGATTCGGCCCGGGTCGCCGGCGTCCGTTTGGGGAAACACGGAAGAGATGACCCCCGCAGGTGAAATACGGATGCTTTCCTGCTCCCACGTCTCCCCGGAATCCGTGGATCTCGACATGTAAATGCCCTCATCCGCCCCCGTCCATACGTGATAAGCATTGGAGGCCGTGTCCGTGGACACCTCGGAATTCTTTCGAGGGTTTGGCGTGGTTACGTCCTCACCCATAAACCGCTCAAACCATGAAAAACCGTTGTCCTTCGACACAATAACGGTTGGTGTTGCCACGCGGGGTGTTACGTATACGGTCCCGTCAGGCGCTGTGGAAATGGCCCCGTGGAGACCGCCATTGGTGGTGGCCAGACCAACGATTTGCCCGCCTGCTTCAAAAGTGGCTCCACCGTCGAAACTCGTGAAACAGAAAATGCCAACCAATTTGTTGTAGCAGTAGTAAACCGCCGTTTCGTAAACGGTGCTTCCAGTGATGGTGCCCATGGCGCCGTAGGGGCCTTGTCCGGTCCACGGACCCGTTGCCAATTTGATGTGGTCGTTTATTGGCGTCGTGCCCGAGTCGTGGGGGTTGCCCAACCAGGTCTCGCCGTCATCATCGCTCCAGCAAATCCACGACGTCTCAAGGCCGATCATCTGCACACCGAAAACACGGTCCGTAATGGGGTCAACCCAACCGTACGGGTCGCTGGTGGTCGGTGAACATTGGACCGGATCTTGGGTTTCTTCCCAGGTCAAGCCTCCGTCGCATGACCTCATCACTTTCTCCATGGCGATGAAGAAGATGCAACCGCTGGAGGTGATGCCGATGCTTGGCTCCTTACCTGTTTCACCCACGTCGCTAAACTGAAACGACATGTTGATCGGCACCATATCGACGGACAAACCGTCCTTGTCGGTAACGAACACTCGCGGGTTCTGTTGTTCCTCCAGTTGAACGACGGTGGTTTGCTCAACTTCGCCAAAGCAACCCGAAAGGGAGAGCGTGACGACCATAAAAGAAAGGAACAGCGCACGGGCTTGCATGGTGCATCCGAACCACAGCACCACTAATGACCTTCCGACACCGGGGCCTCACTCGTCAACGAGGCTAAGGTAGATGTTTTCGTAGGCTTCGGCGTTGTGCTCGTACGTGAAGCGCTCAAGGACACGCTGGCGGCCCTTCTGCATCTGCTCGGTGCGCTCCTCAGGACGGTCAAGGCAACGAACGACGGCGCGAGCCAAGTCATCAGGATCGCCGCAAGCAAACAATCCGCCCACCTCTTCGTCGATCATTTCCGTCAGCGGTGGTTGGTTCACCGTCACGACCGGTGTGCCGCTGGCGAGCGCTTCGAGCGGAATCAATCCTTGACCTTCGTAATACGACGGGTAGATGACCAAATCCGCCGAGCGGAAGTGCAGCGCCAGCGCATCAAAACTCATGCCGGGCATGATGTGTACAGCGTGGGCGACCCCCAAGCGTTTGGCCTGGCGCAAGAGCGTCGCTCTCATGTGACCTCTTCCGACGATGACAAGACGGGCGCCGGGATGGTGTTCCAAGATACGAGGCATGGAACGGAGCAGGGTTCGATGGCCTTTCCTGGCGACCAGTCGGCCGACGGCCAACAAAAGCGGGGTCTTGGTATCAGGTGAACCGTGAAGGGCCGCCTCATCGGCGGCGTCGTAGGACTTTCGTAGCGCTTCATAGGCCAGTTGCTCCTCTTCATGGTCGTGGTTCATGGGCCTGAACACGTTGTGGTCAACGCCGTAGAGGACGGTCTCGCAGTGCCAGTTTTCCGGTGGATTGTACCACGCCTCAAACTCCTTCCGGGTGGATTCAGAAATAGCGACCGAGACGCTTGAGTGTTATATGCCAGCCTGTTCATATTTCGAATAGTGACCGCCCGTGAGCAGGATGGCCAAATCGTTCGGGTTCTTCCATGTGGCCGATTCTTTGTGCTGCGCGGCCAGTTTCATGCCCTCCCGTTCCCCAATCCAGCTGCCGTTCAACGCGGAGACGACCGGTGCGATGTTTTCCTCAACCCAGAGGTACTCTTTGGCCGTCCAACTCACCAGAGGCAACAACGTGTGAACAATGTCCACCTCCTTCACCTTGTGAAGGCGCCTAAGCTCGGTCAGTGCGTGTTTGCCGTAGGAGCGAGTGAAGGCCATCGGTGCCTTCAACCAAGGCACGTGAAGAACACTCACACCCGGTTGTTGCGGTGTTCGCTGCTTGTGCGTTCTCGTGATGATGGTGACGTCGTGTCCGCGCTGGGCAAGATGCCCGGCCAAGTGGTAGACGACCGAACCGATCCCACCCCAACGAGGGGGATATTCGCCCGACACCATGGCGATGTGCATGAGAACACCACAGAGGACCTGCATTTGAATGTCATTGAATCCAGACCCCGAAACTGCACGCTTCAAGCCAAACCTTTGAAGTTCAATCCTCGGCTCGGTGCATCATGGGCGATGTCCTTCCCGTCTCCGTCACGGTGATTCTTCCCACCCGAAACGAGGAGGAAGCGCTTGGTCCGACCATCGACGCCATCCCGAAAGGTTGGTGCAAAGACCTCGAAATCATGATCGTCGACGGCAACTCCAGCGACAAGACGCGAGAAATCGCGCTCAAGAAAGGCATCCGCGTTCATCTTGAACCCCGAAAAGGGTACGGAAGAGCCTACCGAACCGGCTTTGATGTGGCCAAGAACGACATCATCGTAACGATGGACGCCGACTGCACGTACCCCGCAGAGTTGGTGCCGGAACTGGTCAAAAAATTGCTCGATGACGATCTGGACTTCATCACCTGCGACCGACTCTCGCTCGCTGAAGACGGGTCCATGTCGGGTCTCCACGGCTTTGGCAACTGGGTGCTCTCCTTTACCGCAAGAATGCTGTTCTGGTACGGCATCAAGGACTCGCAAACAGGCATGTGGGTCTTCCGAAAATCAATTTTTGAAAACGAAAAAATGCGACCCACAAACGACGGCATGCCGCTGAGCGAAGAAATGAAAATTCTCGCTCGTCGCCACCTTGGCAAAAAGAAAGCCATCGAAGTCTCCGTGCCCTACAGGCCAAGGGTTGGCGAGGCAGAAATTCACACTTGGGGAGACGGGTGGAAGAACCTGAAATTCCTCTTCGCTCGCAGGTTTGGGCTTCACCGAACCCGAACACCGTGGGGTGGGCTGCCATCAAACCCTGATTCGACCAACAACGACCTTCCTGAACAGGCATGAGTGAACCTACCATGACGCTGTGGCACGAACGTTGGGTGACCGAACAAATCGGTTGGCATCGCACGGTTTACAACGACCTGATGGTCAAGCACTGGGCGAGCATCGACGCCAAACCAAACGGTACGGTCCTCGTCCCTCTTTGCGGAAAATCGCTCGACATGGTCTGGCTTGCCGAGCGCGGACACGACGTGATCGGCCTTGAAATGGTTGAGTTGGCGGTCGAGACTTTTTTTCGAGAGCAAAACCTGACGCCCGAAAAAGCGACCGGTCAACAACACACAACGTACCGATCGGGACCTTACACCGTTTACCACGGTGATGCTCTGACCCTTGAGGCGAACACCCTGCACGCTGATGCTTGGTACGACCGTGCGGCGATGATCGCCCTACCCGCCACCGCAAGAGACGGTTATGTCCAACAACTCCGGGACCAAACCTCGTCCGATGCGGTGGGCCTTCTCATCACCTACGCCTACCCACAGCATGAGATGGAGGGGCCACCGTTTTCCCTTCCTGACGAAGAGGTCTACCGCCTCTTTTCCAACGGGTTCACCGTGGAACGCCTCGAGAACATGCAACTTGAGGACGAACGGGGAAGAGGGTTGTCCGCTATTTCGTCGTCGGTTTTCAAGATACAGCGAATCTGAACCGGCCGTCGCATAGCCAACGGACACGGCTTCGGAAAACCTCAATCAAGGTCAAGCTCAAGTTCAGCGTTGACTTCGTTGGTGCCGTCCATTGCGTCGCCTTCCAATTTTTCCACCGTCGCAGAGCCTTCGGTCGCTTCCTTTGCAGGGGACCTGAACGCATCCCAAGAAGTGATTTCTTCAAACTCCACTTGGGCTCGTCTTCGCCGACCAACAACCAGCAAGGTGAGGCCAACGAGGGAAAGAATCCCTAAGGAAAACGCCCCTGCTACCAACCCGCGCATGTCGTCAGGCGGGGCTTCGACCACCAAGTTTCGAGACATGAAGTCGATGCTGGCTTGGTCGCCTTCACCGTCCTTTGCAACAATTTTGAGCAGCGGTCTTCCGGTGGTTTCCGGTCGCCACTCAATGGCCCCCTCCCAGACACCGTCACCGTCGAGGTCCGTAAGCGGTTGCTCCCATTGTTGAAGGCCGAGCGTGATGTTCACGCGAACATCGTCTGTGGTGCCGTCGGGGTCGCTCAGGAACACGCGAACCTGAAGCAGGTTTACTTCGTTTTGCGTAAAGGTCTGGTCGCTCAGGACCAACGAACCCCTGTCAAGCTCCGGTAAACTGGACTGCAGGGTGATGTTGATGTGCTGCTCAACCGCCTGCCCTCGCACGTCCTCCACGTAAAGCGACAGGTGATAACCTCCTGGCAAAAGCCCCAGAATTTCGTCCCTTGATTTTGTCGACAAGATTTCAGGTTCACTCAGCTCTGGGTCCCAAAGACGCCACTCTCGAACAACGAGATCGTTATCGGCATCGTAGGACGCTTCTTCCAAAACCAAAACCTGGCCAGGCGGAATTGACTGGCGGTTGACAGGCGAGGTGAGAACGAGGACAGGCGCCGATTCCACAACGGTCAGCGCAAAGCCTTCGTCTCGTGTAGCACCCGTTTCATCTGTCAAGGTGACGGTCAGTTGGTGTTCACCGGCGTTCAGCGTGAAGGCGTGCTGCTCGTTGGGGTCAACATCAACCAGCAACGGTTCGCTCGCTTCCGAAGACCGCAGCGTGATCGTGAACTCGTCGCCGTCGAAGTCCACGCTTCCGGAGGCATCCAGCATGAAGACGGTCGAGGAGGGGTGCACGGTACCGGGTTGTGGGCTGACCAAGCCGAGCACAGGTGCGGAAGGCGTGACCGTGATGGTTCGAGTGACGGTTATGGGCTCGTGGATGCCGTCGTCAACGCTCAGCGTGAGTTCGTGCTCTCCAGCAGTTAAACGGCGTTCAAACAGCAACCAGTCTTCCCCTTCAGGTGTCAATCGGCCGTCCAGACTGCTCGTCCATGTGACCACGAGGAACTCCGAACCGGTGGCCGGTTCAACCTCAGCACAGACCCATTCACCTTCCATGGGGAAAGTGGAGCAGGCGGCGTCGTAGTCGCCTGAACCGTTGGCCGAGAAGGAAATCAACTCTGAGCTGTCAAAGGTTTGGGCCGGCGGTGAAGCGATGACGGCAACTGGCTCGGCGTTGTCAACCGTCAGCAGAATAGAGGTGGACTTGCTTTGGTTCGCGTGCTCGGCACGATCGTCGGTGACCTCCATCGTGATGGTGTGAACGCCTCTGGAGAGATGGCCTTGCCAAACCAATTCCGAACCGACCTGAAGCACCCCGTCTAGCGATGAGGTGTACGTGATCGAAAGCGCATCGCCCTCCGGGTCCACCGTTGCACTTCCGTCGAGGGTCACGAGGGCTTCGCTCGCACTGCTCGAACGGTTCACCGTAAACACCGGTTCAGGGATTTCGTTGTACAAAATCACGGGAACGGAATACGTGGCGTTGTTGCCGATCTCATCCCAAGCGAGCACCGTGAGGGAAAACGACGCTGGTGGTTCGTCGTCAACGTGGTCAAATGTGTAGGTCAACGTTTCAGGGCAACCCCAAGCACTGTCCGAACCGGGCTGCTCACGGTTGTAGCCACTAAACGTGATGATGCAGGAGAAATTGTCGCCCTCGGGGTCGTAGGAGCCCGTGGTGTTGATGCTCACGGTGCCCGTCTGCGGCATGATGAGTTCGCTCCACGGGTTCAAATTGGGTTCAAAATCAACCACCAGCACCGGTGCGAAATTGACCAGTTCAATGGTTCGGGTTTCTGCTACGCAATGGGCAATGTCGCAGACCTGCAGGGTGATTTCGTGAACGCCGTCCGAGAGTTGGCAGTACGGTGGTACCTGCGTGTAGGGCTCGCCGTTCGCAAGGAACGGGGCCCCGGCTGCAGGATGGTCGTTGCCGTGGAAGACACCGGCGCACCCTGCAACAATGTCGTCGTCCAGTGAACTACGCCACTTGAATTGCATGCTGTCGTTGTCAAGGTCCCATGTATCGCTGGCGTTGAAGAAGACCTCAGCGCCCGACGGGTAGACCGCACCGTCCACGGGGGACGTCCATCGAATGAACGGGGCTTGATTGGCAAGAGGGAGGTGACAATAAACCACGAGGTCGCCGCCGAAGGTCGCCGTCGTGGAGTTTTCGACGCTGAAGTAACCGCAATCGATCTCGACGGTGTTGAGCCCGCTGGCGCCCGAGGCGGTCCAACGCTGGCTGATGAAATCGGGCAGGAACAAGGTCCCATCATAGTTGGTCGGTAGCGTGAGCGATGGCTCAAAGGACGTGAACGTGACATTGACCGAGGCCCCTGGAATGCCGTTGGATTTGTTGTTGATGACCCATACCGTCAAGTCCCAAGCCACATCAAGTGTGGCGCCACTGGCCAGGACGGCTGCGCTGGCAGAGACGTTGACCGGTTGATGCAGATGGAGGTTGGACGTTCCGTCCAGGTTGAGCACGGTCGGGCTGCCTGCACCGGCACGTTCGTCGATAAGTCCCGACCAGTTCACCTGACTGTCCGTCAACATGATGCTGCCCGTGCAGGCCGATGAAATTCGGTTGCCATGACCGTTGAGCGAAGGGTGGCCTTCGAGCAACACGCATTGCGTTCCCGAAAGTACCGAATTGTTGAGGAACGAAGGGAACTGGCCGTTGTTATCGCCCCGCCATTCCAATCCGCTGTGGTTGCCGGCCATCGTCAAGCCGTTGACTTCCACCGCTGCTCGATGGAATTTCACCGCTGGCTGACCCGGGGTTTCTGCCACGACGTGAGCGTTGGTGACCTGCACTCGGCCGCTCGCTCCGCCCGGCATGGTGTCGCCGTTGTCAACTTCAAAAGCGGGCATGGTCGGGTTGTTGTCCTCAAGGTGAATGCCTTCCAGCCAAAGGTCAACCGAATTGACGGCCAGGATACCTTGGCCCGCTGAGCCGCTGATGCTGCAGTTCCAGCATCGAACATCGCCGGAGGCCGATTCAACGTTGTTGGATTCGAAGTAATACAGGCCTGCTTGTTCTTCGGTCGTTGCGGTAGGTGAGCCACCGTTGTTCTCGGCGGTCAGGTTCCAAAAATCAATGCGCCGTGCGTCGAGCACGTGAGCTGCCGAATAGCCGTTGTCGGCTGCGTGCAACCCGTCGATGACTACGGCGGCGCGATCAACAACGATGCCTTGTTTGGTGTTGTTGTGCAGCACCCAGTCGCTTCCTTGCATGGCACCGCCTGAAGTCGAGTGGACACCCGGTCCAACGGAACCTGAGACCTCGAGGCCTTCAAAGGTCGGCGCAAAGAACGCCGAGCGCACAGCAACGCCGGCCTCGTGGGGCCCTTGCCCCGGATCGCCAGAGTTTCGAACGGTGAGGTTACGGAACGTCGTGGTGGAGTCCACAAAGTACAGGCGGACGCCCACGGTGGTCGAATCTTGAATGAGGGTGTCGTCAAACCACGCACCGGTGGCGTTGACCTCAAGGGCAGCGTAGCCGATGTTGGGTGTTTTCGCGTTCGGTCCACCGGTGCCCGTGATGGTCAAGTTGGTGAAATCAGCGGTTTCGTAGTTGGTGTAGTTGGTGTGGTTGTTTTTGTCAACGTACACCCCTCTGTACATCGAATCGCTGATGTGGGCGTGGCGAACGACGGCGTGCGTGTAGCCGCCGTCATCGATGTGACGAATCACGATGCCCGTGTCCGAGGAAGAAATCGAGATGTTGGTGAGCAAGGGTTGACTGTCCTCCACCCAGATGCCGGCCACCATGGCCCACGAAGACCCCGTGCAGTTATCGATGGTGATGCCCTGAATCAGGCCGCCAGAACCGCCCCAAATGTTGACCGCACGTGTCAGAATGTCGGAAAAAACGGCACGCTTCACGATAGGGGTTGAGCCGGCGCCCACCGACAGACCGAGACCGTAGCGCCAGTCGGCCTGGAAGCCGAGGTCGCGCCCCGCTTGGTCTACGAACAAGTCGGTGATGCGCGGTGAAGCGGATGAAAACAGGTCGACGGCAACGCGATCGGGGTTGACCACGGTCAGGTTCTCCATGACAGGGTTTGAACCGTACACGGTGACCCCGTAAATGGCGTCCTCTATCGTGAGGTTTTGAACAAGTGAGCCGCGACCGGATGAGGACGCATTGAATTGAATGCCCTCGTGGTCGCCCAGTCCCGAGGCTTCGAGGACCACGGGGCAAGACTGCGTTCCAAGCACGGTCAAGCGCCCGTCGACGACGATTCGCTCGTTGGCAGGAAGACGAATCACCGTGCAAGGTTGAACGATGACCTCATCGGCCACGCCGATGGTGTAGGTGCCGCTGAGGGTTTGCGTGCCGGACCAGGTGGTTTGGGCGCGACCCTGAGCGAACGCCGACTCCTCGATGAATTTGGGTATGTCTGTCTCTTTAGCCGGCGGAACGGCGCCGGACATTACGGACAAAAGGAAAAGACCAACCAGGAGGAACGCATGTTTTGCAGAAGATGCGCTCTTCATGCCTTCAAGCATGGCCTCGTCCTTATTGAAAGGTCCCCCCGGTTGTGAACAGTTCAATCGGGCAGGAATCAATAAAACCCGACTTGAAATCCAAGAAATCATGCCCGAGGCGTTTGTGCTGTTCAAGACGGAGCCAACGCACGAGCGTGAAGTCTACTTGACGCTTAGCGAACACAGCGATGTCGCTGAAGTCCATGCGCTCTACGGTGAATTTGATCTTCTGGTGCGGATCACTTCCCCAACCTCAAAGGAACTCTCGCACCTCCTGATGGAATCTTTTCGCAGAATAAAAGGTGTCAAAGAAACACAAACGCTCATCGCTGTGGAGGCCTGAAACATGGCGATCGGTTTCGTGTTGATGACCACGCTTCCCGGACAGGAGGAAAAGGTTCGAGCAGCTCTGCGGAAAGTGGACTTGGTGACCGACCATTGGATGCTGTTCGGTGAATACGACCTCATCGCCCGTGTTCAAGCCGACGAAGAATTTGCCCTCACCCGTTGCATCGTGGAAGAAATCCGCCAACTCCCAGGCATCCGGGAAACAAAGACGCTCATCGGCGCAGAGTTGTGAATCTAGAGCAATCGGTGAAGCAGGGCTGTCGCCGAGGCGGCGGCTGACGTGCAACCGGCTTGGCGAAAACACCTGGCGGCTTCGCGAAGCGAGGCCGTTGAGGACGAGGGGTCAAGGTGACCCTTGAGGTACCACCATCGTGCAGCGTACCGCCATTGCGGCGCCCCGCTAATGGACAAGGCATCCGGTAAAGGCACGCCATCGAAAACAGCCTTGGCCGACGGCTCCTTCTGCAACGCTAAATGTTCGGCGTAGGTCAGGCCAACCACGCCTCGATGGAAGGCCGTGGTTTGCGCCGAAACCGTTTCCTCGTAGGCCATCTTTTTGTCTTCTGGCGAGCCGTTGTTGAATTTCAGCATCACTTTGAACCGTGATTGAAGAACGAGGGGGTCGTTTTCATGGCTGATGGACGCAAGGCTCTCGCACAACGACTGCGCTTTCTCCTCATCAGACTCCAACAACGCAATCGCCAACTGAACGAGGCTGATGCTAACCGTGATTGAAGCTCTGACCGTCGCCGACTCGGGGAGGGTGATCCGGTTCAAAAGTCGACGAACTTCATTCACACTGGCCTCGCTAACACCGTCAAACACGCGATCATCAAGCCGTTGAATCGCCGCCTTCAACACCCAACGTGCGGCGTCAACGCCCTGCGCTTGCTCGAGATGACGCTCCAGAAGGTCCGCTGCTAGCGCCACGTCGCCCTCTAGCATGGCGACGCCGTAAGCCAGTTCCCGTTGCCGTTCACCCGCCGTCAACGCACCCATGTGTTCTCTGGCCTGCGACGTTTCTTGGCGATAAAGCGCAATTTTTCCGGCCCAATAATGCAAGTCTTCGTCTTGGGGGCGTTGTTGTGTTGCCCTATCAAAAATGACCGCGAGGGCCCCACTTTGGTGCAAGGCGAGTTCATCAAACCGCTCTTCAAAGTCCTCCGTAGCGCTCTGGAGGCCAAGCGCCGTCCGGTGGTAAAGGTGCAACACGGCGTACGCTGGGTCATCGATGTGCGAGGCCCAGTGGTCGACCGCCTCCTGGTGAAGGACGGTCAACCGGTCATCGCTTAGCATGGTCCGACGAACGTTTCGAATCAGGTGTTGAATTTCCAGACCCTTCCCGTCATCGGTCCACCGCAGCAAAGCCTTGTCGTCCATCTCACCGAGGTGTTCCGCTCCCGGCACGACCTCTGACGGGAGCGGGCGAGGGAAGAGAACCATGCTGTCCAAAGCGTCCAGCGCTTGTCCGGTAAGGTTGCTCAGCATGGTTTGTTCGACAAAGGCTTGGATGTTTTCACCCGCCTCCGGAAGGTCGTCGTCATCGACATAGAGGTTGAGCGCCATCGGATGACCGTCCAACGCCTTGGCCACCTGCAAGCGGCGTGCCTCGTCAAGGTGTTCACCCAGCAGATGTTTCGCATCTTCCGGTTTGAGGGTCTCCAGTTGCATAACTGGCCAGTCAAGACCTTCAGGCAGGGGCAGCCGTCCGCCGACGATGGCGGTATGCTTGTTCTTCTTTAGGCCGTTGAGAAGGGCGATGACCCCGTCTCGATGGCGAGCATGAACAGCATGAAGGTCATCGACCACGAGAAGCGAAGAGGGTTGAGCGTTGACAAAGGCGACCATGGCCTCTGGGTCGTTTGGGCGGGGCTCGATATCGGAAAACCAGGCCGCGAGGACCGACCCGGCGTCGCTGAGTTCGTCCACTGTTGACCAGCGACAAGGTCGCTTGTTTGCCGCCGCAACGGCGTGCATAAGCGTGGTTTTGCCCACTCCACTCAACCCAGCCACGGCGGCCCTGCCGTGTTCTTCAACAAGCGATTCAAGCTGCTTCATCTCGCTTGCCCTGCCCACGATGGCAACGGAGGTTTCCGTCGCTGATGGTGGCGAGGTGGCGGGAGCCTCAACCTGCGGATGCCCAGCGAGCCAATCCCGACCTTGTTGCGTGATGTGGTACACCTGACGGCGACGGCTGCCGCCACCAAGGACGTGAGCGACCCGACGGGAGATGTAGCCCAAATCAAGCAGCGTGTTCAACGGTTGATTGAGACCGGAGCGCACGACGTTCATGGCGTCCGAAAGACCGGGAAGCGAGAGGCCTCTCGGGACGTCCCAGGCCTCCGCAAGCGCATCCGGGAAGGTGCCCAGGTACCGCAGCAGTTTTTCCTGCCCTCGATTCAGCATGGGAACAACAAATCATGCTCACCAACCTCCTTCATCAATCATCCCCATCCCTGCTTTGGTGGCAGGGTTGCCCTTTTGAGGCACGCCCAGTGTGGGGAAGTCATGCCCGTGGATTTGGCTTCGGCTGACCTTCCACACGAACCCGGGGTGTACCTGTTCAAGAACGCCCAAGGGCGGGTGCTCTACGTTGGTAAGGCAACCCGCCTGAACGAGCGCATACGCTCCTACTTTGCCAACAACCCGGACCGGGTCATGATTCCCGAATTGGTGGCTCGAGCCGACGACATCGAGTGCATTGTCACGCAAACACCGCAAGCCGCTTTGGTGCTTGAACGGCAACTGATTCGCGAACACATGCCGCGCTTCAACTCCATGCTCAAGGATGGAAAATCGTTTCCTTATTTGGCCCTCAGCAACGAAGAATTCCCCCGCATCATGTACACCCGGCACCCGCCAAAAGACGCTGAACGCTGGGGCCCCTTTCCTAACGCAGGCGCCGCCAAGCAGGTGCTGCAATTGCTGCGCAGGTACTTCGGCATACGCGACAAGGACTGCAGGGGAAAAGACGGTTGCATGGCTCAGCACATCGGCTTGTGTCGAGGGCCTTGCGTCGATCCGGAGGGTTATCCACAACTCGTGCGGAACGTGAAAAAAATCCTGAACGGGGACGCCAGCATTTTGATCGAGGAGCTGATCGCCGAGATGGACGATTACGCTGCGTCAGAACGCTACGAGGAGGCCGCCTACACCCGGGACATGATCAAGGCCGTTCGCACGGTTACCAACCAACAGGTCATTTCCTCAAAGGTGTACAGGGAATGCGACGCCCTCGGTTTTGCTTCCGAAGGCGACCTGGCCGCCCTGGTGGTTCTTCACGCAGATGAAGGCATCGTCCAAGGCCAAGAAGCCTGGCCTGCCATCCACCGAGGCGACATTGGCGAGACGGTTTCGATGTTCATTGCCGAACATTACGCACACCGCCGACCGCCCCGTCTTCTCCTGTCCCCGGTCCCAATTTTTGACGGCCTCCAATCGTGGTTGGACGAACGCCGAGGTGCAAGCGTTGAGGTCAGAACCCCTCAACGTGGCGACCTGGAAAACCTCGCTACCCTGGCCAGACAGAACGCCGAAATGCAACTGAAACGCATCGTCAACAAATCCAGCGGTTCGCTTGAACAGCGAGCGGCCGATGAAGGCGCCAAAACGCTGGGGTTAACCCAACTGAACCACGTCGTGTGTTTTGACATGGCCCAACTTCAGGGTGACGAGCGAGTGGGCGCCAGTGTCGTGATGCGAAACGGGCGGCCCGCAAAGAAGGAATACCGAAAATACATCGTGAAGGGTGAAGCGCTTGACGACCTTCGCATGATGGAAGAGGTCGTCGTCCGCTGGGCCAAACGGCAAGAAGAATGGCCGGACTTGCTGCTCATTGATGGCGGTGAAACCCATCTCGCCACCATCCAGAACGCCCTCAACGAGCACGGTTGGACCGACCGGTTTCCCGTGGCGGCTCTGGCCAAGAAGGAAGAGACGGTTTTCATGGACGGCATGGACCCGCTGGTCTTGGACCGGTCGGGTCGTGTGCTTGTGCACGCACGCGACGAGGCGCACCGATTCGTCAACTCCTTTCACAGAAAACGGCGAAGCAGGGCTCGACTTTCGGACCCGTTGGAGGGCGTGGAGGGTTTGGGCGCCAAAAAGTTGCAGACCCTGCTGAGGCATTACGGCGGTCGCAAAGGCATCGAACACGCCACCGTTTCAGAGTTGGTCACGGTTCCCGGCATCGGACCTGCGCTCGCAGAGCGTATTTTTGAGGCGCTTCGCTAGCGGGACAATTCGTCGATGCTGGCCATGTCTTCAATGGTCTCTCCATGACGCAGGGCGGGGCTGGAGAACCCGACGAGGTCGGCGAATTCATGATCGCCGATCTGCGCCTTGTTGATGGCGGATTGGCGGTTGGCCAGCGCCGCTTTTTTGCGCTTCTTCTTGCGCCGGCGGCGGCGGATGAACATGGCGATGAGGATAATGACAATGGTCGGATAGACCCAGAATTGAATCAAGAAATACAACCAACCGACCTTCACTCGGAAGGTGATGTCGTCGGAGAATTCACCGGCCGGCACGTAGTACGTGATGGTTTGACGACCGCCGTCTTCGGTAATGACGATGTTACCGGCCGAGGAACTCACGTCAACCAGCTGCACGCCCCGAGGTAGCGTGAACGTGAACGGCCCCGAGTAGGCGGCATCGCTGAGCGGTGAATCGTAAGAACCGGCCTCCGTGGGAAGGCTGGTGTTGACGGTGCCTGTAGAAATGCTCAACGATTCTTCATTGGATGGGGGATAGGACAGCCCGTCCGAGCCTACGAGAGAAGAGCGCATGCCCTTTGTCAGCAGGTCGGTTGCCATTTGGAAGGGGTGGTGGAAAATGGATTGCATGCGACTGGTGATGAGACTGAGTTTGATGTCTTCTGGGTTGCCGCTGTTCAACTCGGTCCAACCGCTTTCCGTCCCGATGGTGAATTTGACCTTAGGGATGCTTACCGAGAAGGTGATTGGCTCTTCGTCGCTCACCACTTGGTCAGGTGCATCAATGCCCGAAACAGCGGTCCGAATCTCAAAGGCCGAAAGGTCGATGGTGGAAAACGGGGAATCCGAGTCTTCTTGTGCGATTTCTCCTGCTCCGTGGATGCCGTCCGTGATGAGTTCACCCAGCCGCTTCGCCAAGTCCTTCATGCCTTGACGGGTCGCTTCCAACTCCAAGTCTTCGCAATCGCTGAAGTAAGCAGCGTTGTCGCCATCGCACCACGGAATCTCGGTGGAGGTGCTCAGCGGGCTGTCCATCCTGCTCGAGAGGTCGATGACGAGGCGCAAAAGGTCGGAGGGAAACGCTTCCATTTGACCGCACGCTTCAATGTCGTCGCCTTCAAAACAGCGCTTTCCGTCAACGAAACCGATTCGGTAAACGCTCAATTCTGCCTCAAGCGCAAACGTGACGCTGATCGAGGCACTCCATTCGTTGAAATTCACCTTCGACAGGTCCAGTTCAACGTCGGACTGCACGCAGGTGCTTTGATTGGCATGACAAACGATGCGGTCGTCCTCATCACGGATCTCATGCTCCCAGTCGTATGGGTCCGTCCCGGTCAGGGATAGGTCCAGGGAACTGGAGGCTTCCGCCGATTTCGTTAGCGTGATGGTGGACGTGCCATCGATCGTGGTCACCCAGCTCGGAAGAAGGATATCAACCGTCAGGTCTGTAGGGGGCAGTCCGCTCAAGTCAATGCTGTTGAGGAAGGTTTCACCGACAACGGCTTCCAGGGAAAAACCGGCGTTCATGAGCCGCTCCAAATCGCTGCTTTGCACGTTGATCAGGAAATCGTTGATCTTCTCGTTGCTGTTTTGTTCCATGATGATGTCAATGAAGCGCATCGAAAACGGTTGGCTTGTGGTTCGAAGGTATATCGGGTACGTCTCGTCCATGGCGTTTGCGCCCACCAAACAGTAGTGGAGTTGTTGGCCGGCGGCGACCGGTTCCTCGCAACCGGAGGAATGGCTGTAATTGAGCCCGCCCGGCGTGTCGAAGAGGTCCAATCCATCGGTCGTGGAAACCCATTGCAAATCGCTCATAGAGATGTCGTCATCACCGGCGATGGTGTTGCCCAGCTCTTCCACGATATCACCAACAGGGAACTGATTCGTGAACTGGGTGAGGTCCACGATGTCGTTGTGGTAAGCCAGCCGAATGCCGTCTGAAGTGATGACGGGAATCGTGGCGGAAGATGATACATCAAACATGTTGATGCCCCAATCGTTCAGGGTGGACGAGTCAAGGTAGTGCAGGCCCGCCGTGAAGTCAATGGTGGCTGCGTTCTCGTCGGACAGGTCAAAAACAAGGTTCAGGTCGATGGCTTTCGTACCCTCCTCTATGGAAACCGTCGGTGTGGTTGATGAACTTCGATGACCGATTTGAAGTTCAACGGTTTCCAACATGTCATCGTCAAGCGAGGTGTTCTTGTTGTCCAGCGTCCATGAGGCCGAACGGTGATCGCCGATGTCCACCAGCGTGCCGTTCTCATCCACGCCGAGCACGGTTGAATATTCGGAAGGATTGATGACGAAATTTGCGCTATGGCCAGGTTTTGCCGTTAGGTCAAAACTCGTGTTGATGCTGGCGCCCATGGTGAGCAGCCCGCGATAGGTTCGCTCAAGGTCGAGATTGTCCGAACCGACGAGGTTGAAGTTGCTGGCAAGCAGGTCAACGGTAGCGACCGCTTGGAAGCAAACCGGCGGTTCGAAGACGTTGTCCTCGGGGGCGCCCTCCACCAGGGAATCCATTGATTTGTCTTGCGAACATGCCACCGGTCCACTGCTGCCTGGGAACGTGGAGACGTAATCGGTTTGCAGAGAACTGACCGTTCCAAAACCCGACTCAAGGGCGTCGTTAATGGCGGTGTACACCTCGCCCTTCAATTTCTGACCCACGTTTTGGTTAGCAGAGGGGAGGGTGGTGTCAAAATACTCGCGAATCAAGTCCGCCGGCACGCCGTCGTTCTCATCCAGGCCGTCTGTGCTCTCCAGCGTGCTGCCTACAGCTGATTCGGACCCGAAACCAAGGGCCTCCCTGTCAAACTCCCTCACGGCCCAAGAGAGCTGAAGTTGAATGGTGGACGTGGAAAGAATTTCAAAATCATACACGCCCTCAACCCAATCCTGCTGATGCGGTGTCATGTCTTCGTCATGATCGTAGTTGTCGCAGTCACCGCTGCAACTGGCCATGCCGCTGGCGCTGGCGAGCGGCGCAAAGAGTTGAAGAAAAAACAGGCCAACCAAGAGCGTGGAAATCGCATGCTTGGAGAACTTACCTTTCGCAGCGCCCGAGGTCATACCACGCCTAAGGTCGGGAACTTGAAAGGCGTTACCCTCCTACCCCGTGCATGAACAAGCCGGACGCGACGGTCTTCGTGGTCGTTGAATCGTCCAATGGCGAACAGGTCCATGCGTTTCTGAAGCAAAACGCCTGGCTTGACCGAACCGTAGCGCCGATTGAGGCGGCCGAACGCAGCGTTGGTTTTCCAGTGTCCGACCTTGTTGGTGAGCAGGAAGTCGCTGAAGCCGTCGCTGCCACCCTCGGCATCGATGCCGAAATCGTGCGCCAACCAACGGTTCGTCGTTCCCCCGTGAACCCCCACGAGCGCCTCAAATCTGCGGTTTCATCTTGGTTTGCAAGCCACCTCCCGCAGTGCAATCCCGAACCGTTCGTGCCCAAAAAGTGGGAACGGTTGGGCGAATTGGCGCTGTTGCCTCACGCCCTAAAGGAAACGGAGGTGTGGGAAGAGGTGAGCCCACACGAACATGCATCATTGCTCTGGAAAGCGATGGCGGCGGCGCTGGGGGTGTCCTCGCTTGGCCTTCAGGCACCCATCGCCGACGACCTGTACCGCTCCGCTCAAGTCTGCATGCTGCTGGGGTCGCCTCTGGTCAAGTTCATTGATCACGGCATCACCTACACCTTTGACGCCTCGAAGGTCATGTTTTCTTCGGGCAACACCACCGAACGTCGCAGGATTGCTGGCATGGACATGGCCGAGGAGGTCGTTATTGACGCCTACGCCGGCGTTGGCTACTACACGTTTCCGATGCTCGTTCACGCCGGTGCCAAACACGTGCATGCCTGCGAAATCAACCCAGCCTCCATCAGCGGGATTGAAGCGGGGGCCGAGGCTAACGGCATCAGCCATCGTTTAACGGTGCACCCTGGGGACAATGTTGAGACGCTGGCCCGATTGAAGGGTCAGGCCGACCGATGCCACCTCGGGTTGCTCCCGTCGAGCGAACTGGCGTGGGAAGGGTGCTTGATGGCGCTCAAACCCTCGGGCGGTGTGCTCCACATCCACATGAACGTCGAAGAAGAAAAGATTGAGCGTTGGGTGAAAGCGACGGTGCGCCGTTTCGAAAAGCTGGTGGCCAAACACGGCCTGGGTTTCTCGATCGAAGCGCAGCATGTCGAGCGCGTGAAATGGTTTGCACCAAGGGTTCGCCACGTGGTGTTGGACCTCAGTCTTCGTCCCTGAGGTAGCCGGGCTCAACCAGTTCCGCAACCACCAACGTTTCGGCCTCAAGAACCCTCGTCTCACCATTTTCTGAGTCTTCGTCCACCCTGCTGTGAACGAAGATGGCAAAC
>Ga0163110_10000179_pt1 | contig 28502 bp, 26 predicted proteins | sample CRUFie1St17metaG_FD_108703 | JGI IMG/M metagenome (GOLD analysis project Ga0163110, IMG submission 108703) | Marine microbial communities from the Costa Rica Dome - CRUD Field 142mm St17 metaG | ecosystem: Environmental > Aquatic > Marine > Oceanic > Photic zone | place: Costa Rica: the Eastern...
AAAGAAGCTCAAAACAATATTAAAGAAACACTTAGCGATTCAACTGATCTTATAATGGTTCCAAATATTCGACCAACATTAGAAAAAGAAAATTTAAAACCAAGTAGAGATAAAATTCATGATTTATTTATGGAACATGTTATGGCACAGGCTCCTGGATATAATAAATTGATGAAATGGACTGATCATCCTATTATGCCAACACCTGGTGCTGTTGGTGAAATGATTAAAAAAATTGCTGAGGTTGAAAATATATCTGTAGTTGGTGTTGATATAGGTGGCGCAACAACAGATGTTTTTTCTGTTTTTAACGGTGAATTTAATCGAACGGTAAGCGCTAATCTGGGTATGAGTTACTCTATTTGTAATGTTTTATCTGAAGCGGGAGTTTCAAATGTATCAAAATGGGTACCTTTTAAAATAGATTCAGATAATTTAACCAATAGAATTGCTAATAAGATGATTAGACCAACTACAATACCTCAAACTTTAGAAGATTTAAAAATTGAACAGGCATTGGCTAGAGAGGCTCTAAGATTATCATTTATTCAACACAAAGATTTTGCTGTCTCCTTAAAAGGAATTCAGCAAGAGAGAACAATATCTGATACATTTGATCAAAAGATGTCCGGTGAAACAATTGTAGATATGCTTAAATTGAATTTAATTGTTGGTTCAGGAGGAGTTTTGTCACATGCACCTAGACGATCTCAAGCAATGAGAATGATTATTGATTCATTTTTACCAATTGGCTTTACTGAAATAGCTGTAGATTCGATTTTTATGATGCCTCAGTTAGGTGTTTTGTCTACTTTTCATGAAAAAGCAGCAGTTGAAGTTTTTCATAAAGATTGCTTAATAAAATTAGGCACATGTATTGCACCTTTAGGAGAATTTGATTTTAATAAAAAATTGTTAAGTTATAAAATAACTGTTAATGAAAAAATTTACGAAGGTGAACTAAAATTTGGTGAAATTAAATTATTAGATGCACCGATAGGTAATTATGATTGTAAAATTGAATTAGATAAAAATGTAGATTTAGGTTTTGGGAAGGGTCAACTTTTTGAAGGTTCAATTAATGGTGGTGAAGTTGGAATTATTTTAGATGGAAGAGGAAGAGAATTGAGTTTTCATAGTGATGATTTAAATAGGATTGATCAAATCATTAAATGGTCAATAGATACAAATGAATTTAATGAGGAATAAATATGTCTAAATCATATACTCCAGGATTAAAAGTACTTAAAAATACAAAGGTAAAAAAAGAAAGATTATTACCTTTAAAAGGTAAAGTACACGTTGAAGTTAAAGATATAGTTAATTCTGATAAAATAGTTGCTTCAACTGAAATTCCAGGAAATGTTCATATGATAAATCTTTCAAATGAATTAAATATAGACCCCAAGCAAGTTGATGAATATGTTTTAATTAATGAAAATGATTTTGTTTCAAAAAATCAAATTATAGCACAAAATAATGGTTTATTTGGTTTTTTTAAAAGTGAGGTAAAATCGCCAATAGATGGTCAAATAATGAATATATCTAAAGTAACTGGACAAATAGTTATATCAGAAAAACCACTTCCTATAAATGTTGATGCTTACATACCTGGTGTAGTAGAAGAAATTTATAATAAAGAAGGAGTATTAATTAATACAATCGGTACTTTTATTCAGGGAATTATAGGAATTGGGGGTGAAAAAAAAGGTCAGATAAAATGTTTAGTTAATTCTGAATCTGAAAAAATTGACGAATCAATTATAAATGAAAATTTAAAAGATAAAATAATTATTTGTGGTTCTTATATTGATCATAAAATTTATTTAAAAGCTAAAGAAATGAACGTAAGTGGAATAGTTTGTGGTGGAGTAGATTACAATACAATTTCAAAAATTTTAGGATATTCACTTGGAGTAGCAATTACTGGAACAGAAAACACAACAACATTAATTTTAACAGAGGGATTTGGCGAAGTTAATATGGCAAAGAAAACTTTTGATTTATTAAAAGAAAATCAAAATAAAATCGCCTCAATAAACGGAGCAACTCAAATTAGAGCAGGAGTTTTACGTCCTGAAATTTTTATAGAATCTGAAAAAAATGAATCTAGTATAGATTTTAAAGAAAAAGATTTGATAATATCAGAAGGTTCAAATGTCAGAGTAATTAGAGAACCATTTTTTGGTAGATTAGGTGTTATCACTAAATTGCCTTATGAACTAGTTGAAATGAAATCTGAAACAAAAGTAAGAGTAGCTAAAGTTAAATTTAAAGATGGAAGTGTAGAAATTATACCTAGAGCAAATTTAGAAGTTATTTTATCGAATTAATTAACTTATAATATGGCTATGAAAATTGAAGATAAAAAGATACTAAAATATTTTGCAAAAAAAATAGTTGAAAAGGGTTTAGCAGTTCCTGCTATTTTTTTATTTGAAAGTACAAAATATATTTCCTTTATAGCAGGACAAACTCTGATATTTTTAGGACCTATTCTTACCTTTTTCGTTAGCGATAAAAAATATTACAATTTAGTAGATTTGTTAGAACGAAAAAGAAATATTGAATATTTAATAATACAAATAGAAGAACTTAATTTAAGTATTAAAAGATAAATGGTTAGCAAATTTAAAATAGATCAAATATTTATATTACCTTTTTTATTATTGGTATTTTATGCATTTAATTTTTTGCATAATTTTTTTGTTTTAGGAAATGAATTATCATTTTTTACTATATTATTTTCTTGTGCAATAATTGAATTTTTCATTCGTAAAGCAAAAAATGGTGATGATATTTATATGAGACCTATTTCTGCTATGCAGGCCATGGAAGAAGCTGTAGGAAGAGCAACTGAAATGGGTAATTCTGTTTTGTATGTACCAGGTATATCAGGTCTTGATGAAATAGATACGATTTCAGGTGTTATAATTCTAGGTCATATAGCTGGTATGACAGCAGAATATGAAGCAGATTTACACGTTCCATGTTGTGTGCCTATTGTTATGGAGGCTGCAAGAGAATCATGTAAAGAATCTTATTTAAAAAAGGGTAGACCCGATTTGTATAATGATTCTATGGTTCATTACGTTACTGATGATCAGTTTGCATATGCGGCTGGTGTAAATGGAATTATGCTTAGAGAAAAGCCAGCAGCAGTTTTCTATCAAGGTAAATTTTATGCTGAATCATTACTGCTAGCTGAAACAGGTAGTTCAATTGGGGCTATTCAAATAGCAGGTACTGGTTCATCTTCGCAGATACCTTTTTTTGTAACTGCATGTGATTATGTTTTAATTGGCGAAGAATTCTATGCAGCAAGTGCATATTTATCTGGTAGTCCAGAAATGATTGGCAGCATTAAGGGTCAGGATTATGTAAAATTATTTTGTATGATTTTTATTTTGTTTGTGGTGATAGTTTCAATTTTTAACTATTTAAATTTTTTATCAATTGATATATCAAATATTTTCAAGATTAACATTATGGATGGATTGAAATAATGAATTTTTTTAAAAGGCAATTAGCGATTGTTGTGATGTCTACAATGGGATTTATTGCATTGTCAGGTTATTTTATTAATTGGACGACATTAAGAAATTTTACAGATAAAGATGCAACTAATTTTTATATGATTATTGCTGGTTTTGCTGCATTTCTTGGTTGTTTAAACCTGCTTCAATTACATCTACAAAAAATTGCTTATAAAAAAGAAAATTGGCAATATAGTATTTTTACATTAATTGGATTTATAATAATGATAATTTTTGGATTTATCTATAATGGATCAGAAGTTGATATGGGCCCACACCTAAAAGATGATAAATCTGCATTTTACTGGATGTATAATTATATATATTTACCACTAGCATCAACAATGTTTGCCCTTTTAGCATTTTTTGTTGCCTCAGCTTCTTATAGAGCATTTAGAATTAGAAATTTTGAAGCTACACTACTATTAATTTCTGGAGTTTTATTAATGCTTGGTCGAGTTCCAATAGGTGCATTAATTCCATGGTGGGTGGTAACAATTATGTTTACATCTATATTTTTTGCCATAATTGCATCTAAAATCTTAAATAGGAAAGTTTTTTTTCTATCATATGTTTTTTCTAATATCTTATTTATTATTTTAGGATTATTGCTTGATTGGTCTCTTAAAACTCCTGCAATACTTTCAATACCTGCAATTCAAGAATGGATAATGGCTGTTCCAGCAACTGCTGGTGCAAGAGCTATAATGATTGGAATTGCTCTTGGAATTGTTGCACAATCATATAGAATTATGACTGGAAGAGAAAGGTCAATACTTGGAGATTAAATGAAAAATTATATTTTAAAATTAGGAAATTTAGATAGAAGAATCATTTTTTTATTAATTGGTCTTTCTGTTTTAATACCTTTGATAAATCCTAATTTAGTTGATTTGCCATTGGGCCAAGATCGTAATACAAAAATAGTTTATGATTCAATAAGCGAACTAAATGATGGCGACAGGGTATTAATTTCTTTTGCATATGGTGCAAGTACTAAGCCTGAGGTCCATCCAATGGCTGTAGGTTTGCTAAATCACTTATTTACAAAAGGTATAAAGGTTTACATCGTTTCGTTATGGCCTGAATCCCCAATAATGGCTGAACAAGCCATATCTGCAATAAAAGAGTCACAATTATTTGATATCAAAGATGGAATCGATTTTGTTATGTTTGATTATAAGGTAGGTGGTTTTGTTGTTATCAAAGGAATAGCTGATAATTTTAGAGATATTTATCAACAAGATAAAAATGGTATATCAATTAATGATCTTCCAATTATGGAAGGAATATATGATGTTAAAGATTTTGATTTTGTATTTGATTTTTCAGCAGGTGTTCCAGGAAATGCTGAATGGGTTCAATATGCATGTGACCCAAAAAATGTACCTCTATCTTCAGGCTGTACCTCAATAATGGTTACTGATGCAATTCCATATGTTGAGTCTGGTCAGTTAAAAGGTATTTTAGCAGGAATGCCTGGTGCAGCTGAATATGAAAAAATGGTTTATGATTTTATGGTAAAAGAGCAAAATAACAATAATAAATATATTAATTTAGAAAAAGATATAGTAAAAGGTAAGGCTTATGCAAGAATGTCAGCCCAATCAATAGCTCATCTTTTGATGGTATTATTTATTATAATAGGAAATATAGCATACTACTTCAGTAGAAAAGAAAACTAAATGGTATTTAATTTTGAAATAATCGGTATATGGTTTTTAGTACTAATGACACTAAGTATTTTAAGTTATTTGTATGGTGATAATCCATTTTATAAGGCTTCAGAACATATATTTGTAGGGGTTTCAGCAGGTTATATATTTGCTCTAACATGGTGGGATCAAGTTTGGCCTAATTTATTTGGAAGATTATTTCCAAATTATGTTCAAGCAGGTTTTGATTTTAACATCATATATGTTATCCCATTAATACTTGGTATTTTTATGTTATTACGACTCATACCATCTTTAAGTTGGTTAGCAAGAATATCAATTGGTTACATTGTTGGAATGGCTGCAGGTCTAAAAATTTATGTATTTATTAACTCTAATATTTTAATGCAAATTCAAAATTCAGCTATTGATTTTAGTAAAAGTGGTTTTGAAATTTTTAATCATATTTTAATTTTAGTAGGTGTAATATCTGGGCTAGTATATTTTTTCTTTTCAAAAGAACATAAAGGTGTTATTGGAAGAGTTAGTAAAATTGGAATTTACTTTCTTATGATTAAGTTTGGTGCTTCATTTGGTTTTGCTGTTATGGGAAGAATATCTTTATTAATTGGACGTTTTGAGGACTTAATTAACTACTCCATTGAAGATTATAACTATGCAACTCCAGTAATTTTTACATTTATGATCATTTCACTGCTAATATGGTCACTTAAACAAAAAGATAATACAGAAGATTATAAAGGATAGATAATAAAATGAATAAAATATTAAAAAATTTAGGTATAACCGAAATCAGTATGGGATCATGTTTTGGAGGTGAGAGTTGGATTGACAATGGTTCTAGTAATTATATAGAAAGTTACAATCCAACAAATGGAGAATTGCTTGGTAAAATACAATTATGTGATGAAAGAGATTATGAAGATATTATTAACAAATCAAATGAAGTTTTCAAAGAATGGAGAATGGTACCAGCACCTATTAGAGGACAACTAATACTTGAAATGGCAAATGAATTAAGAAGTAAAAAAGATGAATTGGGAAGTTTAGTATCTTTAGAAATGGGAAAAATTAAAGCAGAAGGTGATGGTGAAGTTCAGGAAATGATAGATATAGCCGATTTTGCGGTAGGTTTATCAAGACAATTGTATGGACTTACTATGCATTCAGAAAGACCTGAGCATAGAATGTATGAACAATGGCATCCAATTGGAAATGTAGGTATTATTTCTGCATTTAATTTTCCAGTAGCAGTTTGGGCGTGGAATGCATTTATAGCTGCAATATGTGGAAATGTAAGTATTTGGAAACCTTCATCTAAAACTCCTCTATGTGCAGTTGCTGTTCAAAATATATGTAATGAAGTTTTAAATAGAAATGGCTACAAAGGGATTTTTAATTTAATTATTGGAAGAGGTTCAGTAATTGGAGAAAAATTTATTAATGATAAAAGAGTTCCATTAATATCAGCCACTGGTTCAACTGCTATGGGTAAGAAAGTTGCTAAAGCAGTTGGTGCTAGATTAGGTAAAACAATACTTGAATTAGGTGGTAACAATGCAATTATTGTTGATGAAACAGCTAATATGGATTTAGTAGTACCTGGAATAGTTTTTGGTTCTGTTGGAACAGCAGGTCAAAGATGTACATCTACTAGAAGAATTATTGCACATTCCTCAATATTTGATAAATTAATTGAACAACTTAAAAATGCCTATAAACAAGTCAGAATTGGTGATCCACTTAATCCTGATACTTTAATGGGTCCTCTGATTGATAGAGGAGCAATCAATGATTTTGAAAATGCATTAGTAAAAGTCAAAAATGAAGGTGGAGAAATTTTATTTGGAGGTAAGTCTATTGATGGTAAGGGCTGCTTTGTTGAACCAACTATAGTTAAAGCAGAAAATCACTTTCAGATAGTTCAAGATGAAACTTTTGCACCTATTTTATATGTAATGAAATATGATACTATAGATGAGGCTATTGAAATACATAATTCAGTACCTCAGGGACTATCATCATCAATTTTTACAAATAGCATCATAAACTCGGAAACATTTTTGTCTCATAAAGGAAGCGATTGCGGAATTGCTAATGTTAATATTGGTACATCTGGAGCAGAAATTGGAGGTGCATTTGGTGGAGAAAAAGAAACTGGCGGAGGTAGAGAATCTGGTTCAGATGCATGGAAAGCATATATGAGAAGGCAAACAAATACAATTAACTGGAGTAAAGAATTACCTTTAGCGCAAGGTATTAAATTTGATTTATAAGGAATAAAAATGACAATTAAAGCAACAGAAGTTAGAGAATTATTAGATAGAAATATTTTAGCAGATGGATTTGAACCAATATTAGATTTAAAAGAAAGTCATGATTCGTGGATTGTTGATAAAAGAAATGGTGAAAAATTTTTAGATATGTTTTCAATGTATGCTTCTGGTTGTATAGGATACAATCACCAAAACATACTGAAAAACAAAGATTTGCTTGCTAATGTATCTTTATTTAAACCAACATTATCAGATATTTATACAACTGAATACGCTGATTTTTTAAATGTTTTTGACAAAATTGCTATCCCACCTTATTTAAAAAATACTTTCTTTATTGAAGGAGGTGGATTAGCTGTAGAAAATGCACTTAAAGTTGCATTTGATTGGAAATATAGAAAGAATTTAGAAAAAGGAATAACTGATAAAGGAAATCAAATTATTCATTTTAAAGAAGCATTTCATGGAAGAACTGGTTATACTCTTTCTTTAACCAATACTGACCCAATCAAAACAAAATATTTTCCAAAGTTTGATTGGCCAAGAATTGAAAATCCTTATTTGAGTTTTCCTACAAATTCAGATGTATTGAATGATGTGAAGAAAAAAGAGGAGTTAGCCATATCACAAATTATTGAAGCAATTAAATCTAATCCAAATGACATAGCTGGATTAATTATTGAACCAATTCAAGGTGAAGGAGGCGACAATCATTTTAGATGCCGATTTTTCGAAAAATTAAGAGCACTTGCTGATGAACATGAATTTTTATTAATCTATGATGAAGTCCAAACTGGAGTTGGAATTACAGGTAAAATGTGGGCGCATCAGCATTTTACGCCGTCATTATGTCCATGTGATAAAACAATTGAAAAAGCGCCATTACCAGATATTATATCCTTTGGAAAAAAATCACAAGTATGTGGAATTCTTGCAGGAGATAGAGTTCTTGAAGTTAAAAATAATGTTTTTAAGAGATCTAGTAGAATAAATTCTACTTTTGGTGGCAACTTAACTGATATGATTAGATTTAAAATAATTTTAGAAACAATTGAGGAATTTGACTTGTTAGAGAACGCTTCAAAGATGGGTAAATATTTACTTAAAAAATTACATAAATTAGAGGATCAATTTCCCGCATTTGTTATTAATTCTAGAGGATCTGGATTATTTTGCTCATTTGATTTGCCATCTTCAGATGAAAGAGATTTGCTAACTCAAGAGGCATATAAAAATAATTTAATAATCTTAGGTTGTGGTATTAAAAGTATCAGGTTTAGACCTCATTTAACTGTAAGTGCACAAGAAATTGATTTTGCAATTGATTCTTTAGAAAAGTCTATTAAAAATATTTTAAAATAGTGAGTGGTAATTTATATATTGTCGCAACTCCTATTGGGAATCTCGATGATACAACAATTAGATCAAAAATAATTCTTGAAAATGTAGATTTTATAGCTGTTGAGGACACTAGAGTAACTAAAAAGTTTTTAAATAAATTTGATATTGAAAATAAACTTATTGTATATAATAATTTTAATGAAAAAAAACAAATTGATAAAATTTATAAGATTTTAGAAACAGGTAATGATGTTGCTCTTGTTTCTGATGCAGGAACACCATGTATAAGTGATCCTGGGTATTTACTAGTTAATCATTGTAGAAAAAATAAAGTTAATGTTTTTACTATTCCAGGTGCTAGTTCTGTAATATCTGCGCTATCTATAAGTGGCTTACCTTCTGAATCTTTTTATTTTGAAGGTTTCCTCCCAAAAAAGAAAGGAAGAAAAACAAAATTTGAATTTTTAAAATCAATTCCTTGTTCAGTTATTGTATTTGAATCACCTAAAAGAATAATTAAAACATTAGCAGACATAAGAGACTATATTGGCTCGCAAAGAGTTGTGAGTATTCATAGAGAAATGACAAAAGTTTATGAAGAAAGTTTTATTGGTCTAGTTCAAGAATCTATTGATTTTTTTTCTTTGAAGAAGCCAAAAGGTGAATTTGTTATTATTATTGCTAAAGAAGGATATACATTATGATGAAAAATAAATTTATTTCTTTTGAAGGTGTTGATGGTGTAGGAAAAACTACGCAGATCAATTTGTTTTTAGAAAAACTTGAAAAATTAAATTTTGATTATCAATTATATAGAGAGCCTGGTGGAACAAGTTTATCAGAACGCATTAGAGAAATTTTACTAAATAATAACAATGATATTTCGAGTATTACTGAAACTTTACTATTTCTTTCTGCTAGGTCTGATTTAGTTGATAAAAATATTATACCTTTAGTTAAAAAAGGTAAATCATTCATTATATGTGATAGATTTTTTGATAGCACTTTAGCTTATCAATCTTATGGTCGGGGAATCAATATGGATTTAGTAAAAATAATTACAGATGAGATTTTACAAAACTATATACCTTCAACAACGTTTTTACTTGATTGTGATATTAATCTAAGTTTAAGTAGGCTAAACTCTAAAGATAGAATGGAAAGTTCAGGTTTAGAGTTTCTTAATAAAGTTAAAGAAGGTTTTTTAGAGTTAGCATTATTAGACAAAAATAGATATGTTATAATAGATGCGAATAATAGTATTTCAGACATAGAAGAATCTATTTGGGAACACTTTAGTAAAAGGTATTTAAAATGATTAAAACATCATATAAAATTTTTTTTGTTATAATTTTATTTCTAGGCATTCTATTGCCTACTGAAAATGATTTAGATGAATATTTTGATTTATATCAAAAAATATTTGAAACATTTACAAAAAATTACGTTGATACACTTGATAAAGCAGAATTAATAAAATTAAGTTTTGATGGCATGTTTAAAGAAGTTGATCCTTACACAAAGTTATATGTCGGTTCTAGTAAAGATAGATTAGAAATTATGACAAAAGGTAAATATGGCGGTATTGGAATGCAGATTGGTTTAATTCAAGATACTTTAACAGTCTTAATGCCTTATGAAGATAGTCCTTCCTACTCAGAGGGTATTCAATCTGGTGACCAAATCTTAATGATTGATACTATCTCAACAATAGGTTTAACATCATCTGAATCATCAGAATTAATTAGAGGCGAACTTGATTCCAAATTAATTTTAAAGATTAGAAGGCCGTCAAATCAAAAAGAAATGATTTTTGAGTTAGTTAGATCAAATATCATTGTAAAAGATGTTCCTTTTTGGGAGGTAAATAAAGATGGTGTTGCTTACATAAGAATAAAGAAGTTTTCAAAAAATACCGCAAAAGATTTTAGAAAAGGTTTGACTCAGATGTTAAAAAATCCAAATACAAAAGGATTAGTCATTGATTTAAGAGGTAATACAGGCGGTTTATTAAGTAATGCTTTAAATATTTTAGATCAACTAGTACCTAAGGGAGAAAATTTACTCAAAACAAAAGGCCGTATTGAAAAGGCAAATAGAAATTTTAATGCAAAATTTTCAACTAAGATACCAAAAGATTTTCCTATGATAGTTTTAATTGATAATAGGTCTGCTTCTGCTTCTGAAATTGTATCTGGAACTTTGCAAGATTTAGATTTAGCATTAGTTATAGGAACTCCATCATTTGGTAAAGGTTTGGTTCAAAGAATATTTAATGTAAATGATTCTATAAGTTTAAAAGTTACTACATCTAAATATTACACACCATCTGGAAGATTAATCCAAAAAAAGGATTACCTAGACAATGATGTATTGACTGACGGTTTAGAGGATAGGGATTCAATTTTTTATACAAAAAATGGTAGAATAGTAAAAGGTGGTGGAGGTATTTATCCAGACATTGAAATTGAAAAGAAAAAAATCCCCCCAATTGTGCAGTCACTTTATAGAGAAAGATTATTCCTTAAGTTTGCGTCAGAGTATACATTTAAAAACAATATGAAATTACCAATTAAAATTTCGAAAAAAATATTGAAAGATTTTATTGAATATGTTCAAAATTACGAAATTGATTATATTCTTCCTGGTGAAAATGAGTTAACTGATCTAAAAAATAGTTTATATAGCGAATATGGAACGACTATTGATAGTAAACAAAATAAATTCAAATTTCAAGCTGATGAATCCTATATAATTGTCGATGCCTATGGTTGGCTTAGACAAAAAAATGGATTTGGGAAAACTATAAAATTAATATCTCCCTCAAATCATAGTTTGAATACGGGTGAATATTCTATTAATGAATTAGGTCAAATTGTGTCTAAAACTAAATTACAAAATACTGATTTAGAATATTTATCTTTTTTAACAAGTAATATAGATGATTACTTCAATGAGATTAAAGTCTTACAATATATTGATAAAGAGAATATAAAATGGATTGAAAATTCATTATTGAGAGAAATGTCCCTTGTTCTTGGTAATGAAAAAGAAAAAATTAAAGTTAGTTTATATAATGATGCTGAATATCTAAAAGCTAAAGAACTAATTTTGAATTTTAATGAATATAACAATTATATAAGTCCAAAAATTAATTCAGTCGATTAGCTCAGTTGGTTAGAGCGCTACGTTGACATCGTAGAGGTCACTGGTTCGAATCCGGTATCGACTACTAAATTTTGTTACAAATTAATTTATAGTTTGTAATCTAGTATAAATTTCTTAAAATTGGTGCTTGTATACATATATTAAATAAGGAGATATAAAAATAAATAAAACTAATAAAGGCTTGAGAATAAATGAGCAAATTAAAACTGACACTGTTCGATTAATAAGCAGTGAGGGAGATCAGTTGGGAGTAGTGTCCTTACAAGATGCTTTAAACAAAGCTGATAACGTTGGTTTAGATTTAGTAGAAATATCACCAAATACTAATCCTCCCGTATGTAAAATTTTAGACTATGGGAAATATGTTTACGAAAAACAGAAGTTAGAGAAAAAAAATAAAAAGAAACAACATGTAATTCATGTTAAAGAGATTAGGGTTAGACCTAATACAGGTGACCATGATTTATTGACAAAATTATCTCGAGCAAAAAAATTTTTAGAAGCTGGAGATAAAGTTAAAATAACTGTAATGTATAGAGGTCGTGAAATGGCAAGACAAGACATGGGCGTTGATACATTAAACAGAGTGGTTAGTATATTAGATGACTTTGCTGAAATAGATAAGCAAGCAAACATGGAAGGTAGAAGACTTTCCTTAATTCTCAGTCCTAAGTAAGGAGTAAATTAAGATGCCAAAAATGAAAACAAGAAAAAGTGTTGCTAAAAGGTTTAAAAAAACCGGTTCTGGTAAGTTGATGCATGCAAGAGCAGGTGGAAGCCATTTAAACACTAGAAAAAGCTCGAATCGGAAGAGGCGTCTCCGTAAGAGCACTACAATTAGTTCTGCTATGAGCAGCAGAAATAAGAAAATGATAAATTAGGGGAGTAGTATGCCAAGAGCTAATAGTTCAGTTCCTAGAAGGAAAAAACACAAGAAAATCATTAAACAAGCAAAGGGTTATTTTGGTACCCGAAAATCCAATTATAGGACTGCAAAAGATGCTGTTCAAAGAGCATTGCAGTATGCTTACAGAGATAGAAGACAAAAAAAGCGTGATTTTAGAAGATTGTGGATAATTAGAATTAATGCTGCTGTAAGGAATAGAGGTTTAAGTTATTCTAAGTTTATATCTTTATTATCAAAAAATAATATTGAAATAAATAGAAAAAGTTTAGCCTATATGGCTGTAAATGATTCTGATGCATTTACAAAATTAGTTGAATCTGTAAATAAATCATAAATTTCAAATGTCATTATTAAAGAAAATTGATTTAATTCAGAAAAATTTTAAAGCTGAATTAACTTCTTCTATTGATGATTTAGATAAAATCAGTGACCTACATAATAAGTATCTAAGTAGAAAAGGAATATTATCTACACTTTTCTCAGAATTAGCTGATGCTGATTCCAAGGATAAGCCCATATTAGGTCAAAAAATTAATACATTAAGAAAAAATATTCAGGATCAATTAAGTAGTTTTGATTCTAATCAAACTAGTAAAAAAAGTTCTAATATTGATTTATCTCTGCCTGGAGATTATTTTGCGGAAGGTAAGATTCATCCAATAACAAAAGTGATTGAAGATATATCTAATATTTTTAAAAATATTGGTTTTTCAATATTTGCTGGTAATGAAGTAGAAGACGATTTTTATAATTTTGAAGCATTAAATATTCCAAAACATCATCCAGCGAGAGACATGCAAGATACTTATTATCTGAAAAATGATAAGTTGTTAAGAACTCACACTTCTGCAAGTCAGATTCACTTCATGGAAGAAAATGAACCACCAATAAAAATTATTTCTCCAGGAAGAGTATATAGAAATGAAGACATTAGCGTAAGAAGTTATTGCTTATTTCATCAAATTGAAGGATTGTATGTTGATAAAAATGTAAGTTTTTCTGATCTTAAAGGTGTTATGGAATATTTTTCAAAAGAATATTTTGGAAAAGATGTCAAAGTTAGATTTAGACCTAGTTATTTTCCATTTACAGAACCAAGTGCGGAAATGGATATTTATTGGGGTTTGAATTCCGAAAGTGATTATAGAATTACAAAAGGAACTGGTTGGTTAGAAATTCTTGGTTGTGGTATGGTAGATCCAGAAGTTTTTAAAAATGTTAAATATGATTCTAATCTAACTGGATATGCTTTTGGCATAGGTATTGAAAGAATAGCGATGTTAAAATATGGTATAACTGATATCAGATTACTCTATGAAGGTGATATTAGATTTTTGAGGCAGTTTTAATTATGAAAATTTCAAGAAATTGGCTGTCAAATTTTATTTCCTCAAATAAATCTGATATAGAACTTGTTGATGCATTCACGCAACTGGGTTTAGAATGTACATCATCTAGCATAAATACTATTGATAAAAAAATTATTGTTGGTAAAATAGTAAGTTGCATTAAGCATCCTAATGCTGATAGGTTAAGTCTTTGCGAAGTTGATGTTGGAGATAAAATATTGCAAATTGTTTGCGGTGCTCCAAACGTTAAAGAAAATATCGTTGTTCCTGTTGCTACAGTAGGAACAAAATTCGGTGATTTTGAAATTAAAAAAACAATAATACGTAAAGTTGAATCAAATGGTATGATTTGTTCTGAGAAGGAATTAGGACTAAGTGATTGTCACGATGGTATTATGATTTTAGATGCTAAATACAAAATTGGACAGGAATTAAGTAAAGCATTAAACTTAGAATCAGATACGATATTTGATTTCGACATCACTCCAAATAGAGGAGATTGTTTTAGTCACTTGGGTGTCTCAAGAGAATTAGCAATCATAGAGAGTAAAAAAATAAATTTTGAAAAAATTAAATTTCAATCGAGTAAATTTTCTTCAAGTGAATTAATTAAAGTCAGGATTGATGGTGAAAATTTATGTTCACGATACTCTTGTCGTGTTATTAAAAATGTTAAAGTAAAAGAGAGTCCTAAATGGCTTAAAGACAAATTAGTAGCTATTGGGCAAAAAAGTATTAATAATGTTGTAGATATTGCAAACTATGTTATGTTTGATTTAGGTCAACCGCTTCATGCTTTTGATTATGATAAGTTAAATGGTAAAAGTATAATAGTTAGAAATGCAAAACAGAATGAACAAATACTATGTTTAAATAAAGAGAATAATAAATTAACTTCTGAAGATATTGTTATATCTGATTCAAAAGGACCAGTTGCTATAGCAGGAGTTATTGGTGGCTATGAAAGTCAGGTTAATTTTGAAACAACAAACATTCTATTAGAAAGTGCAGTATTTGATGAGAAAAGTATTAGAAAAACTTCTAAAAAGTATGATTATGCTAAAGAAGCATCAAAAAGATTTGAAAGAGGGGTTGATTTTGAAAATGTAATTTATGTTTTAGATAAATTCACAAAATTGATAATCGAAATTGCGGGAGGAGAAGCGTCTTTAGATTATATTGATGTAATCAATGCAAATAAAGACATAAATTTAATTGAATTTAACTTTAAGAAATGCAATGAATTTTTAGGAATTAATTTAGATAAAGATGCATATCAGAAATTGTTTGAAAAATTATCCATAAAATCAAACTTTAAAGATTCAAAATTTTTATGTTCAATCCCATCATATAGAAATGATATAACTAGAGACGTAGATTTATATGAAGAAATAGCAAGAGTATATGGCTATAACAATATCCCTATTGCTCAAAGTTTTAATAATTCTTACTCATCAATTATAGATAATGCAAAACAAATTAATAATGATATACGATCTATTTTGCCTTCTAAAGGTTTTTTTGAGCATTATTCAAATAGTTTATATAGTGATAAAGTTTTAAAAGATTTCAATTCAAATAAAACTTCAGAAATTATAAATGAATCAAGCATTGAAATGAAGTATATGAGAAACTCACTAATGCCTGGTCTTTTAAATGCTGTATCGTTTAATGAAAAAAGAAAAGTAAATTATTTTAAGTTTTTTGAAATTGGCCGAGTACATTCTTTGTTAAAAAAATATAATAAAGAAGAAGAAACTTTAGGTTTAATATGGTATGGAAAAAATAGAAATCATTGGAGAAATAATTACGAGGTTGATATTTATTTCGCAAAAGGAGAAATTTTATCAATTTTAAATACTCTTAAGATTAAAAATATTCACTTTAAAATTAAAGATTCAGAATTTAGTAAAATTAATATTGAGATATATTCAGACAAATCATATTTAGGTTATTTAAGACAGTTAGATAATAAATTAAGTAAAAAATATGATATAAAAGAAACTGTTATATTCTCTGAAATTAGCATTGATAAAGCGCTAAAAAATAAAATTAAAGATTTTAAATTTAGAAAAATTTCTCCTTATCCAATAGTTAAAAGAGATATTTCAATACTAATTAAAAAAGAGATTTCGTATCAAGAAATTGTAGATTGTATTTATGATGGTTCTGACAAATTACTAATAGATACTAATATTTTTGATGTATATTCTGGTAAAGAGTTAGACAATAATTCAAAAAGTTTAGCAATATCATTATATTTCAGAAGTGATGAAAAAACATTAATTGATAAAGATGTAGATGATAGAGTTTCAGTTATAATTAATATTTTAAAGGAAAAATTTAATATTATTCAGCGATAGTTTAAGGAGTATTAATGGCAAAAGAAGTAAAAATAAAAATATATGGACAAGAATATCGTTTAAGGACAGATGCAAAACCTGAAGTAATTGAAGAGTGTGCAAACTATTTAAGTGAAACGATGCAGCAAGTTGCAGGTTCAGATAGGTCATCTACTCCTCAATTAAGATTAGTAATATTTGCTGCGATGAATATCACAGCCCAACTTTTTGAATGTAAAAAAACTAAAGATGAAGTTATTAATAAAGTTGAAGCAAAAACTATTGCTATAACTGAGTTTATTGAAGATAAAATTGCTGATATAGAATCCTCTCAAAATTAGATTTCATTTTGGATACAACTATTCTAAAAGGAAAGCCAGTTGCTTTAAAGATAAAAGAACAATTATCTTTAAAAATTTTAGATTTAAAAAAAAATAATATAATTCCATCTTTAGCAGCTATAATTGTTGGTGATAATCCTGCATCGAAACTTTATGTAAGTTCAAAAGCAAAAGCCTTTTCAAATCTTGGTTGCCATAGTGAAGTTTTTGAATTGCCCAAAAATACAACTGAAAATGAATTAAAAGAGTTTATTTCAAATTTAAATGATAATGATCAATTTCATGGTATTTTATTACAACTCCCATTACCTTCAAACTTAAATGAAAAAGAAATTTTAAAAAATATTTCGCCTTCAAAAGATGTTGATGGTCTCCACCCCCAAAATCAAGGCTATATCATGCAAGGTGAACCAAAATTTATCCCATGTACTCCTTTAGGCTGTCTCAAAATTCTAGATTATTACAAAATTGAAACTAAAAGTAAAAATGTTGTTGTTATTGGAAGAAGTAATTTGGTTGGCAAGCCTATAGCCTCACTTATGTCGCAAAGTTTTTCATACGGAAATGCAACTGTAACTTTATGTCATTCAAAAACAAAAGATTTAAATTTTCATACTAAAAAAGCTGATATACTTATAGTAGCGGTAGGAGTTCCATATTTATTAAAATCAAATATGATTAAAGAAGGTTGTCATATAATTGATGTTGGTATAAATAGAATTGATGATTCTACAAATAAAAAAGGATATAAAGTTGTTGGTGATGTTGATTATGATAGTATGATAGGTAAGGCTGCTTCAATCACACCTGTTCCTGGAGGTGTAGGTGTAATGACTGTTACAATGCTATTAAGTAACACAGTAGATGCTGCTTACAACAAACTTTTACAAAGAAAATAGATTTATACTTACTGTTGTCAACTTATCATTTGGAAAATTATATTCAAATGCTTGATTATTTTTTAATCCAGCAATTGTAGCAGAGTCAATAAAATCTTCATATTCAATAATGTATTGATTTGAGAATCCATGAGTAGCGTCGTAAGCTGTAGCAAGTGTTTTACCGATATTTAAACTGCATTTTTTCGGATTAATAGTATGCAGTTCAAGTAAAATTAAACCATATTTACTAATGAATGGTTTCCACTTTTGAAAATGTTCTATCAAACTTAATTTAAATATAATTGGTTCAAAAATCTTATTTGTATCATTAGTGCAAAATGCTGATGTGGATTTTGTTGTAATTTTATCTAAATCGAAATTTTTTATATTTGGCATTTCAAAAATTCTATTATGATCTAAAAATGATCTTACACTTAACAAGTCATTTAATTGAATGTTATATTTTTTTTCAAGTTCGTTATTAAATTTTTTAGGATTTCCAATATCTGCTTTTACCAAAAAATGTTTTATTTTATAAAAGTTTAAATTTTTACCTGTAACTTCTAATGCTTCTTCATTAAAGTCTGCACCAATAATATGCAAAGGGTATGAATCTAAATACTTTCCTCTTAATGTTTTTGTTTTAATTAAATCATATAAATGAATTAGCAAAGTACCATCACCACAGCCCATATCAGCTATTCCTTTTGGTTGATGTTCTAATGGTTTATTAAAAATTTCTAAAATAATTTCATCTATTTTTTTGAAATATAATTTATGAGCTCCTCCACTTCCCCAAACGTTCATTTTTCTGTTAACATGTGTTTCATTATTATTTTCATCTCTAGATAAAATATTTTTAGTACTTCCAAATAGCAGAGTTTCCATACGATTAAATAAAGGCATATATGATACAGTTACTCCATATGCAGCGCTTCTTTTAATAAAAAATTTACCTTTTTCATTAACAACATCATTATTCATGAAATTAAATTTGTTAAAAACATTAATAATTGATTCTACATTTGATTTATTTAATGAATCATTAAAAATTAATTTATCGTTTTGATTAATTTCTAAATATTTATTGATACTAAGATTAACAAGCATTGAACCTAAAATTAAACCTTCAATATGCTTGAGTATATTATTGTTATTAGTATGATTTTCGATATTTTCATAATCATGTAAAATTTTATTAATTCTAGCATGAGTGTTATCATTTTTAAAATCTAAATTTATTAAGAAATCAAAATAATTAAAAAAAGTATGATATAAACTAGAATGTTTAAAAATTTTAGTTCCTTTTAAAGTGGGGGTGACATGAATTGATTTATCATTTTTAAGTTTTCTTTTAAGCCAGCCTTGAGACTCAAATAATCTTAACGTAACATTAAGATAGTCTGCATTGATTCCATTTAAAATTAATTCTTCAAAGTTTAATTCAGTAGTTTGAATCGTTTTTAGAAAATTAAAATTTTTTTCATGCTTTATAAATAGGGTTGAAATAGGGGCAGTTAAAGCAATCCCATCTATGTGTTGGAATAATTCTGATCTTAGTTGTTTTTTATCTATCATAAAAATGTTTTAATAGTTAAAGAATAATATATTATAATTATATTATACTTCTACTAGATAATTTATTAAATTTACATAATGTCTCTAGTACCTAAACATATTAAAAATCTTATGCCTTATAAGGCTGGAAAGCCTATTTCGGAAGTTAAAAGAGAATTAAATCTCAATCACATTGTAAAATTAGCTTCAAATGAAAACCCCATGGGACCGTCACTTAAAGCCATAAATCAGGTAAAGCATTATTTAAATGATACACATAGATATCCTGATTCTAATGGTTATGATTTAAGACTAAAATTAGCCAAATCTTTTAATTTAGATATTAAAAACGTTATTATAGGGGGTGGAAGCGAAGGCATAATGTCAGTAATTATGAGAACATTTTTAAACGGAGATGATGAAATTATTGCTACTAAAAATTCGTTTATCGGTTTTAAAGTTTTAGCCAATGCGAGTGGTTTTAAAACAAATTGGGTTCCTATGCAAGATTATCATTATAACTTAAAATCTATGGCATCAAAGATAAATAATAAAACAAAAGTTATATATCTTGCAAATCCAGATAATCCTACTGGAACTTTTTTTAAAAGAAAAGATTTCGAAGAATTTATGAAACTAGTACCAAACCGAGTTATAGTCTTACTAGATGAGGCTTATTTTGAATATGCATCTCAATTTGATGAGTACCCTGATTCTATGGATTATAGATATGATAATGTAATTACTTTAAGAACATTTTCGAAAGCTCAGGGTTTGGCTGGATTTAGGGTAGGGTATGGTTTTGCAAATGAAAAATTAATTTCAAATCTTATGAAAGTTAAACTACCATTTGAACCATCTTCACTAGGTCAGTATGCTGCATGTGCTGCGATGGATGATTTCAAGCACTTAGAATCTTCTATTAAATTGAATAACCAACAAAAGGTTAGATTAGAAGTATTTTTTAAAGATAATAATTTTAATTACATTCCAAGTGCTACAAATTTTATCACATTAAAATTTAGTAATGAAGAAAATGCATATAATTTTACCCAAAAAATGTTACATAAAGGAGTTATTTTGAGACATTTGATCGGTTTTGGGTTATCTAATTGTGTCAGAGTGACAATAGGTTTAGAACAAGAAAATGATTATTTAATTAAAAATATTAAGGAGCTATAGAGTTTTATGTATATAACTGATAAATGGGAAGGTAAAGAGCATTTTAATATTAAAAGATTTAAGTATGTTGAATTTTATGTAGGAAACGCTAAACAGGTAGTTCATTTTTATAAATCAGCATTTGGATTTAGCGAATATGCTTATTGTGGTCCTGAGACTGGTGTTTATGACCACGTATCTTATGTATTAAAAAACAGAAAAATATTTTTTGTTTTTACCACACCATTAAAATCAGATCATCCTGCATCTGAATGGTTAAAAAAACACGGCGATGGAGTGAGAGATGTGGCTTTTGATGTTGAGGATGTTAATTTTGTTTATAATTCTTGTATTGATAGAGAAGCAATTCCAAATGAAGAGCCTGTTACCATTAATCAAGATGGTAAATTTTGTGTAGCATCAATTAAAACATATGGTGATACCATTCACTCATTCATTGATGATTCAAAATTTAATGGTATATGGGCTCCTAAATTCAAAAAATTAGAGTTACCAAAAATTAATACTACTGATACTAAATTAGTTTTGATTGATCATATAGTTGGAAATGTTAATTGGGATGAAATGGATAAATGGCGTAATTACTATGAAAAAGTATTTGGATTCGGTACATTTGTCAGATTTGATGAAGGAGATATATCGACTCAATATTCTGCTTTAAAAAGTGTTGTTTTAAGGTCCAAAAATTGGAAAATTAAATTACCTATCAACGAACCGGCTGAGGGATTAAAAAAATCTCAAATTGAAGAATATTTAGAATTTAATGAGGGTGCAGGAGTACAACATATAGCTATTTTGACGGATGATATTATAACATCAATAGCTAATTTGAAAAAAAACGGAGTCGATTTTTTAGATATTCCAGGAACATATTACGATGATCTTACAAAAAGAGTTGGTGGTATTGATGAAGATATTAAAAGATTAAAAGAGTTAAATATTTTAGTCGATAGAGATGAATATGGATATCTTCTTCAGATTTTTACAAAACCATTACAAGATAGGCCAACTTTATTTTTAGAAATCATACAAAGAAAAGGCTCAAAAGGTTTTGGCCAAGGTAATTTTCAAGCATTATTTGAATCTATTGAAAAAGCACAAGGTGAAAGGGGTAATTTATAAATGCCATTTTATCAAACTAAAGGTTTAGTGCCTGCTAAAAGACATACTGTATTTAAAAGAAGTGAAGATTCTATTTTTTACGAAGAATTAGTTAGCAGAGAAGGATTTTCTAGCATTTATTCTAATCTTTATCATCTAAAAATGCCTACTAGAGTTTCCAAATTAGGAAAATTACATCCTTTTAAAATAAAAAAAATTAAGAACAAACATCAGGCTAGGCATATTCAAACACAAAATATTCCAAATAATGGTGATATTATTTATGATAGAATTCCTTTGCTTTTTAATGAAGATGTTATCATACACAAAGCTCATATAAATCAAAGTATGGATAATTTTTATCGTAATGCACATTATGATGAAATCATATATGTTCAGTCAGGTTCAGGAAATTTATTCACAAATTTTGGCCAACTTTCAATTAAGATGGGTGATTATATAGTTATACCTAGAGGAGTGATTTGGCAACTTACAATTGATAATGTTATGAGATGTTTAGTTATAGAATCAAAATCACCAATTGAAACTCCAAGAAGATATAGGAATAATTTTGGTCAATTATTAGAACATTCACCATTTTGTGAAAGAGACATAAAAACTCCTGATTTATTAGATCCAATTGATAAAGAGGGAAGTTTTAAAATTGATGTAAGAACAAATGCAGGTCTTCAAGAAATGTTTTATGCGCATCATCCTTTTGATCTTGTTGGGTGGGATGGCTATTATTTTCCATGGGTTTTTAACATTAATGATTTTGAGCCAATAACAGGAAGTATTCATCAACCTCCCCCAGTACATCAAACATTTACTTCAAAAGGTTTTGTTGTATGTTCATTTGTCAGTAGAATGTTCGATTATCATAAAGATGCTATTCCAGCACCTTATCCACATTCTAATGTAGATTCAGATGAAGTAATTTTCTATTCACAAGGTGATTTTATGAGTAGAAAAGGAATTGGGCTAGAATCTATCACTCATCATCCTATGGGACTTCCACATGGTCCACAGCCAGGAAGATATGAAGAATCAATTGGAAAGAAAAAAACTGAGGAATTAGCAGTAATGGTGGATACTTTTAAGCCGTTAAATATTACTGAAAACTCTGTTAAAATAGAAGATGATAAATATTACCTAAGTTGGTTATAAATATAGATTTATAAGAAATATATAAAGTAAATTATAATATATGAAAAAACAATTTAACCCTAAAAATTTTGATATTAGAACTAATTATCATTTAATGATTTCTGGTATATCTCCAAGACCAATAGCATTTGTTTCATCAATAAGTTTAGAAAAAGATGTTAACCTTGCACCTTATTCTTTTTTCAATGGATTTGGAGCCAATCCACCAATTGTAGGTTTTTCACCAGCTTTGAGCGGAAGAACTGGAAAGCCAAAAGACACATTGTTAAACATACAAGATACAAAAGAGTTTACTATATCAATTGCAAATTCAAAAATGGTTGGACAAGTAAGTTTATCATCATGTGAATATAAAAGAAATGTAGATGAATTTACAAAAACAGGTTTGACCAAAGAAAATTCAACTTTTGTGAAACCTCCATTTGTAAAAGAGTCTCCATTTTCTATGGAATGTAAATTATATGACATAATTCATTTGGGGAATAAACCAGCAAGTGGAAACTTAATCCTAGGTGAAATAGTTAATTTTCATATATCAAAAGATATCATTGATGAAAAAAATATAGTTGATCCACATAAACTTGATGCAATATCTAGATTAGGGGGGGCATGGTACTCAAAATCTAAAGAAGGTTTATTTGAATATAAAAAACCTAGACATATTGGTATAGGTTTTGATTCAATACCAGAAAAAATTTTAAAAAGTAAAATTATTACTGCTAATGAATTATCAATTTTATCAAGTGTAGAGTCAAAGCCTGAAATCATTGTAAATGTTTATACCAAATACAAAGGTGAAAAAATGTCTAGCCTTGAAAATGCCTGTAAAAAATTCATAGAAAAAGATGAACTTGATTCTGCATGGACAATTATAAGTCTTATAAATGAAAGTAGTGAATGAGCGACGTAGTCTGGAAACCTCAAAAAAATCATTTCAAATCATCAAATATTGCAAAATTTATTACTTACATTAATGAAAAGCATTTTTCAAAAATTGATAACTACAATGAATTGTTCGAATGGAGCGTGAAAAGTCCATCGAAATTTTGGAATGATGTTTCAAAATTTTGTGAAATTAAATTTTCTAATGAACCATTAAATATTATAAAAAAAAATAAAAACTTCATTGATACAAAATGGTTTGAAGGAGCCAGTTTAAATTTTGCTGAAAATCTTCTAAGATTTAATGATGATTCAATTGCAATTGAATATTTTTCAGAAGATCAAATAAAAGGCACAATTACTTACAAAGAGTTAAATGAAGAAGTAAGAAAATGTTTTTTTTATTTAAAATCTCAAGGGGTAAAAAAAGGGGATAGAGTCGCAGGTTTTATGCCAAACATCCCTCAAACTATAATAGCCATGTTAGCTACTTCTTCTTTGGGCGCTATTTGGAGTTCTTGTTCACCAGATTTTGGAATTAATGGAGTTCTTGATAGGTTTGAACAAATTAATCCTAAGATCCTTTTTGTGGCTGATGGATATTTTTACAAAGGTAAAAAAATTGATTTAACATTAAAGATTACAGAAATTCAGTCTTCATTATCCACATTAGAAAAAACCATTTGCGTTAATTCAATTAACTCAAAAAAAATGCGTAACATTACATATTGGGAAGACATTCCTGTTTGTGATGGTGAAATTAATTTTGAACAAGTTTCTTTTTCACATCCATTGTATATAATGTATTCATCTGGAACAACAGGAAAACCAAAGAGTATTGTTCACTCAGTTGGAGGTACATTAATTCAACATTTGAAAGAATTAGTTTTACATTGTGATTTAAAAAGAGAAGATAAAATATTTTATTTTACAACATGTGGATGGATGATGTGGAATTGGCTTGTATCAAGTTTATGTGTTGGTTCTACTATTGTTCTTTTTGAAGGTAATCCATTTTATCCAACAAAAAATTATTTATTACATTTGATGGATTCTTTAGAAATTTCAATTTTTGGAACTAGCGCAAAATATATATCATTCTTACAACAAAATGATGTGATACCAAATCAATTTAAGTTTAAAAATTTAAGAATGATTTTATCTACAGGATCTCCATTAGTTGAAGAAAATTATGATTTTGTGTATAATTCTTGGAAAGAAAACGTTCAACTATGTTCTATATCAGGAGGTACTGATATTATATCATGCTTTGCTTTAGGAAATCCAATAAAATCAATTATAAAAGGCCGACTACAGTCAATTGGGCTAGGAATGAATGTAAAAAGTTATAATGATGAAGGCAACTCAATTATTGGAGAAAAAGGTGAACTTGTATGCGTTGATCCTTTTCCATCAATGCCAATCTTCTTTTACAATGATTCAGATAATTTAAAGTATAAAAAAACATATTTTGATAAATTCCCAAATATATGGAGGCACGGTGATTATATATCAATTTATGAAGATGGAAGTATTGAAATATTCGGAAGATCAGATACAACATTAAATCCTGGAGGTGTTAGAATAGGAACAGCTGAAATATATAGAGTAATTGACAAATTTTCAGATATAGAAGATAGCGTAGTTATTGGACATAAATATAATGACGATGAATTAATTATTTTATTTGTCAAAGTATCTCACAATTTTTTAACAGATAAAGTAGTACAGAATATTAAAGATCAAATTAAAAATGATTGTTCACCAAGACATGTGCCTCATAAAATAATTCCAGTTAATGATATTCCTTATACCATAAATGGTAAAAAAGTTGAATTGGCTGTAAAAAATGCTATAGAAGGAAAAGATATTACAAATATTGATGCATTATCTAATCCAGAAAGCTTAAATTATTTCAAAGAGATAGATATAAATATTAATGATTAATCACAGAAAATTTTATAAAGCTTCAATGACAACGGTTATTTTGCTATATGTATTAGTATTGGTTGGAGGATTTGTAAGAATAACTGAATCAGGTGATGATTGTCCTGATTGGCCAAAATGTTATGGAAGTTGGTTTCCGCCCTTAACAATTGATGATATACCAGAAGAATTTAACCCAACTCAAAAAAAAGTATATGGTTCATGGATTGAATATTTTAATCGTTTAGTAGGAGTTGTTCTCGGTATATCAATGTTATTTACATTTTATAAATCTTTTGGTGTGTATAAGTCTGACAAATTACTTTTTTATGGTTCTTTTACATCATTATTATTGATTATCATTGCTGGTTGGATTGGAGGGCAAATAGCAACAAATATTGATGGTGAGAATATCATTTTTCAGCATACTGTAAGTGTTCATTTATATATTGCAATATTAACTACAATATCGCTGGTTTTTACAACAAATAGAGGCTTTTTAGTTATGTATCCAGACATTGAAAAGGGTCACACTTATTCTTCATTTTCAAAAAAATTATTAGTTGCAATATTTTTTTTAAACCTATTTTTAGTTTTTTCAGGCTCTTATATTAGAACATTCATAGATGATAACTTATTTAAAGAACTAGATTATTTTGTGAGAATGCAAAAATACGTATCAGAAACAGGTCTTGTAAAATATATTCATCCAATATTTGGATTTACAATGCTTACATGTTCAGCAGTGCTATGGAATCATAATCTTAATCATAGCAAACCATCAAATGTAGTACTTCTAATAACAAAACTTATTCTTTATGCAATATGTGCACAAATTATCATTGGAGAATGTTTACGTTTTGCTATCATTCATGAATCTTTTAGGTTGTATCATTTATTTTTATCGAGCGTAATTTTAGGTTTAATTATAGTAGCATATCAGAGGATTCAAATTGCAAGTGATTAATAATTATCTTGAAATGATGAAATTTAGAATAAGTATGCTAGTTGTATTAACAGGATATTTAGGATTTTATCTAGGTTTGAGATCTGAAGGTTTATTAAGTATTAATTATTATGATAAATTAATATTTTTATTTATTGGTATGTTTTTATCATCAAGTGGATGCGCAGTATTAAATCAATACTTAGAAAAAGATTTTGATGCGCAAATGATGAGAACCAAAAATAGACCTATACCATCAAAAAGAGTGCTTCCTTTGAATGCTTTATTGTTTGGTTCTATTCTTTGCGTATTTGGTGTATTTTTTGTTTACCAAACAATAAATCAATTAACAGCTCTAATTTGTTTATTAACTGTTATACTATATTTGTTTGTTTACACACCAAGTAAACGATTTAGTACATTTAATACTTTAATTGGTTCAATTCCAGGTGCTTTACCTGTTCTAGGTGGATGGACCGCAGCAACAAACGAAATTAGTTCTATTTCCTGGATTTTATTTTCAATTCTTTTTTGTTGGCAGATACCTCATTTTCTTGCAATAGCTATAATTTATTCTCAAGACTATAAAGATGGAGGATTTAAAATGCTTCCATCAGAATACCCTAATTCTAAACATACACAGTATCATGTTTTATTTTTTTCAATAGCAATGATTGGTACTAGTCTAGGCTTATATTTTGAAAAGGCAGTTGGTACAGGTTACCTGCAAGGTATTAGTATTATAAGTGTATTTTTTTTGATAATAGTTTCTCAGTTTATGAAAGAAACATCAAACAAAAATGCAAAAAAATTGATGATAGCTACCTTATTTTACTTCCCATTAATGTTTATATTAATTATCTTAGATGTGATTAATTTAATATAGCAAAAAGGTATTTATTATGTTTAAAATCTTTCTTTTAATTAATTTTTTTATATCTATTACTGTCACTCAAGTCATATCAAACCAATTAATTAATAAAATAGAATTAGAACAAATACCTGATGTCGTTCCATATATTGAAAGTAATCAAAAAAATATTAATTTTCTAGATCATGCTATGACTCAAACAGGAATCAATGGTAACTATTCATATCTAAAAATAAAATCATCATTCCAAGGGAATTATCAAATTTTAATCAAAGATATTTTACTTGAAGATGATTCGTATATAGCATTTTATGATAAAAGTCAGGATGTTTTGTTTGGTCCTTATACCAGTTTAAATCAGAAAATTTTTTACCCCTCAGTTATGAATGGTAATGAAATTATAATTATATTTTATCAATCAAATTATTTGCAATCATCATTTATTATTGAATCAATTAGTTCAATTGAAAATAAAAAATATTCAATTAATAAATTGAAACACAAAATTTCTAACCAAAGAAATAGACCAGTATTAATGGTTACAGGATATTGGCCACCAACAAATGAAATGTTAAGACATTTCAGTCAAAAGCCAGAACTAAATCCGACTGGCTGGGAAGGAGAAAATTGGAAAAATTTAGGTTTTGATGTTATTTCTTTTTTCCCAGAGTTTAACCCCCCTGATTGTAGTAATTGTGGTCAAGGATATGGAGATTTTGAAGTTGATTATCAAGACACATCAAGTGATTTTTGGAGAATCATTGATGAGGTTAAACCGGTAGGCATTATAACATTTAGTAGAGGATTCAATAATAATAGCTGGGAACTTGAAAATAATGTTTATAATTGGGTTAATTGGTATGCAGATTATACATCTCCTTTATATCCAACTCCATCACCACCAGATGACAGTGTTTCTGATAATCATAATAGAGGGACAGCCTTACCTCTAACATTAATAGAGGAAGCTTTAGATAATTCTAATTTACCTGTAAATTGTTATGTTGATCAAAATGGAGATGCTGGTAGATTTTTATCTGAGTTTATGGGTTA
>Ga0163110_10000180_pt1 | contig 28435 bp, 27 predicted proteins | sample CRUFie1St17metaG_FD_108703 | JGI IMG/M metagenome (GOLD analysis project Ga0163110, IMG submission 108703) | Marine microbial communities from the Costa Rica Dome - CRUD Field 142mm St17 metaG | ecosystem: Environmental > Aquatic > Marine > Oceanic > Photic zone | place: Costa Rica: the Eastern...
CATTTGGTGGAGCAACTGCATTTCTTGCAAAATTTTTGTTCAATGAAGAAGTGCATGATTGTGCAATCCTAATTCCAGACCTAACTCGTCATGAAGATGTAGTCGAGGTAATTGCAGGTGTATTCTTGCGTGAATCATGTTCCATCGAAGACGGAGACAAGGTCAGTATTTCCCTTGAATAAGGTCAAATTGTCTGATTAGGATTTCTTTCTGTTGTTGTCTACAGATGTCTTGCCATCTCGTGCTAGTATGGTCGGGCTTAGGGATGACAGGTTCTGTTGTCTCAATATCTGGGATTCCATCCCAAGTAACCGACCAAAGTATTAGCCAATCTGGTTCTGCTAGGCCGAGATCGATTTCAACGTCAGGTGTATCTCTTGCCTCGATTACTTTCCCTAGTGTTCTGTATCCAGTAATTACAGCGAGCATAGCATTTGCGATTCTTCTAACTTGGTTCCAAACAAAGGCTTCACCAACAATTTCGAATCCAATTATTCTACCATCATTAACCCAAGGGATGCAGTTTTCTACAACTCGTGTTGTTGAGCGACCTGGTTCCCTGCGGCAGAAATTTGCCCAATTATGTTCTCCAATGAATAATGAACACAGGTTGCTGAATTCTTCAAACTCAGGCTCTATCCATCCTTCCATGCATTCCATCCTGTATCGATATGTTCTGTACAAAGCCCTGCGTGGACTCCAATCATTGGAGACTTGTCTAGCATCAACTAAGGAGATGCTCTCTGGTATTTGGTGCCCAACAGCCTTCATGAATCCTTTTTCCCCCATCGCATCCCAACGGTCTTGGTCAATGTCAATGTAGCCTCCATTCAGTCTAACATGGACTCCAGAGTCTGTTCGACTTGAGAAGGCCACAGGCATTCTTTCCTGAGTCCACTTCAGTTTCTTCTTGAAAATATGCATGAAAGTACCTTGGACCGTTGGCACATCGGGTTGAACCTGACTGCCGTGAAAACAATCACCATAATGTCCGAAACGGAAGGCGATACGCGCCTTCCCCATTTCAGTGCACCTCACTCGTCAGATGATAGAGCAGCTACAGCATCTTCTGCTGAATAGCCTAAACCACCAACTGCCCAAACTAATGCCTGCCTAAGCCAAGGTTGGATCATTGGATTGTCTCTTCCTTGACCAACTCTTTCGATTGCGTCTACGATTAGTCTGCTCGCATCGAATAGTGTGTCTTCTACTGGAATTTCATTTAGGTCAGCCATCTTTTCTAAGCGCTGGTATTCCTTAATCGCCATTGGAATTCTTCCACAATCAAGGCAGAAATTTGCGAATGATGCAACATATTCTAGATTCTCTTCATCCAGTTGCATTGCTTTCTTGTAAACCTGCATAATCTTGCCTGCTGGAACATCTTCTTCCATGTCCATTGAAAGGCGCATGAATGCGGCTTCTGCCCATCCATAATGGGCAACTGCATTATCTGGTTCTGCTTCTCTTGCTTGGTCAAATAGTTCCATTGCTTCAGTAAATTGTCCACTTGAAAGGGCCATGCCTGCCTGTTGGATGAGGTCGCTCATGAGGGCGGCTTACTAAACAGGTTTTTGAAACCTATGTGTCATTCATGCAATTCAGTGAGTTGCTCTTTCAGGTCTTTTAGTTGTCCTGATTGACTGTGTCTTTGATGCATCTCGTTCAGTAATTGCTCGATAGATTTCCAGTTTGTGATACAAAAGAATGAGAATCTTGGGTCTGGAAGGTCAATCTTTCGTGTTCTTTGGTAAGTAACGAAAGCAAAGAATTTCTTGAAGAAATTCTTTGTTGCTTGCCCCTCTCCTGCTGCAACGTCGTTTGAAGAATTACTTGGGGCGGAGCCGACTGAAACCGACATGGCATCTTCACCAATTCCTAATTGACTTCCAGTATCGCAGATGATTGTGTTGTATCCGAATATCGCTCCCATCATAGTTCTCTGAGTTCTAACTTCATTGATGTTGTCAAACAGTATTCTTCTACCGTCTCCTGGGATTATGAGGTGTTGAGTGAAAATTACTCTGTGGTTTGTAATTGCATAGTGGAAACTTCTCTGGTAAAATACTGTAAAAATAGTAAATAGTGATGCCCAAATAATTCCGAATATTGGGTAACTGAATTCATCCAGAGGGATAAATCCAGAATCTTTGCCCATAATCCATGCAATGAAGTCGTCCATGCGTAGAACTGGAGGCGTAAAGGCAACGACAAGAAGGAAAATTGTAGTCCATTTTCCGCTAGTAGAGCCATTGAGCATCCTGTTAAACCAAGCGATACCCAACATCACCAATACAAAGCCGATTTCTCCAATATCTGATAACTCCAATAAGAAGATCATCGTTTTTACTAGCATATTGTCATCGCTACTTGCGTCCCAATCAACCGCAAAGAGCATGTGTGCGCCAAGGATGATTAGCGAAATCAAATACATCGGCAAAAATGCAAAGAAAGATGGTTTGACATCCTTTAGAATTTCTTCATCACCGGTCAAACGGAATTTTTCTTTTAGAGACTTGTCAGCACTAGGTGCCTCGGAACTCGTCTGAATTTCCGTAGCAGGTTCTTCTGTTTCTGTGGCCTCAGGTGTTACTTCCTCATCGGACATATTTACCTCTCCTAGTTAGTATCCGCACATGGTCAGTCATGAACCTTGTGGCGATTTTACTAATGAAGAAGCCCCCATGAGTGTTCTGCATTGCCTCGGATTGTTTTCCAATCTTTGCGTGTTCTGATACCTTGCTCATCATCGATTTCTAGTTTAGTGACCTCCAAAGGGTATTCGTTGTAGGTCAAGTGTGATTGCATCCCACCACGGGTAGGTTGGTCAAAAGTCCAATGTGCTCTAGTGACAGATTTAGCTTCGATTCGAATTTCTGTAACTCCATTCCACATGTGAACGTGGAAAGTTGGCAATTCATATTCGTTACATGTTCTTTCAACCCTTACTTCGCTAAATTTTTCACTTCTCTGTCGTGTAACATCGTGGAATAATCCCCCCATAGACAATGGATAATGTGTAATGTCTCTCCGTTTCCAATGTCGAGCATCTTTTGCAGTCAATGTTGGCGAGACGTGAGGGACGAACCAATCAATGTAGGAGCCGTCATCTAGATGGAGCATGCCCCAAAACCAAGGTGGTGAAGGTGCTTGGACACAAACCTTCTGGAAATATGCAGAGCCATTTACTTCTTTTTCGTCAATCTTGCCGGAACATAATGCTCCATGAAGTCTCGAAATTCCATAACCCATTCCAAGACCATATTCTGCCTGTGCAACCTTCATGCTGGACATTGCATTATTCCATGGAGTCATTCTCAAGTCAAATTTGCCGTGTTCAGACTCAAGAATAAGCCAAAATTCGTTTTCTTGTGAGTTCAAGCCCATCGAGAATTCATTTTCGGTGCATGATGCCACAATTCCGCCCTTCTCATAAGGCCATTTTGGATGGTCTTCAGATACAACTAGAATCCTACTTTCTTCGAGAACAAGAGGTTCGATCAACTCCTTTCCATCATACCACCATGCGGCAACCATGCCATCCATTGCGATCCCCCCATCTTCATCAAATCCGGGTCTTCCAACAGGTTTCCAAGGATGTCCATTTACCTCGACAAGGGGATTATCTTTAGTGGACCAAAGGACCATCAGTTGCTTTCCAGCAGGGTTCCCTCCTTCGTCATCAAGCATGACTAGCCACCACCACCAGTCCCATGTCAAATGGTGTATTGGAGGGAGATTTTGCAATTTCCAAAGACTTGACAAATCTCCTGTGAAGCGTGGTGATGCTGACATCAATCCACTTCCTTACCCTTGAATATTGTCTGGCCAATAAACCAAGCCATAATTCCTTGGAAAATTAGAACAATGGTCGCTATTACAAATGCTAACCAATTACTAACTCCAAGATTTGGGCTGCCACTGAACGCGCTTAACGGCTCTGCTCCAGGGAGTGGGATGTAAGCGATCTCGCCAAGCCAGTTTTCATCCCCGTGGCCACCTCCCCACAAACCGATTTCGATTAATTGCCAATTATCTGGCCAACCTACAGCGGCACCAGCGTCTACAATTATCATTCCCCATCCAATAACTGACATGTAACGAATAGATGAATCGCCTCCGGTAAGTATTGTCACGAAAGCCATTCCTAATTCCCAAGCGGCAAACAAGATTGCAAGTATTACGCCGTTTTTCCAAATAATTCCAAATCCGCAAAATATGGTTCCATAAACCAAAGAAACTAGCATTGCAGCCCAGGCTATTGACATCCAAACAGGTACATCTGACCATCTGAATAATCCATCTCCCGGGCCAGTGAATCCTGTTATCAAACATAAACCAATACAAACTGCAAGAATGAATGGCCAAGTTATTCCGATGTATCCAAGCATTCTGTAAAGAAGAACCTCACCTCTTGCTATTGGTTTAGCGAGCATGTAGTGGATTGTTCCTTCAGACATTTCTTCTCTGATTAGGCCTGTTGCTAGGAAAAGAGGCAGGAATATACCAAGCAGGTATACAATTCCAAATTTGCCAATTCCTAGGATGAACGCTCTATGCCCTGCTTCTTTCCCATATTTGTCTTCATCAGGGTCCTCATCCACTCCAAAATCAGACTCAATAACTACTGTGGAATTGAGCGAGTCAACTGTAATGATAATGTCACATTCTATTCCGTTATCGTTGGTGTCTCTTTGGCTTGAAGTATCGTAATATTCTAAACAATCTCCATCGTCATCTTCCCCAACATAATTTTGTCCTTCTTGCAAAGATTTCCAATTAATGTCATCTTCATTAATCCATTTTTCAGGGGGATCTGGCTCGACACCTATGGGGTAATCTTCTGCTTCATCGGGGTTGGTGCCTAGCAGTTTTTCTTGCCCGTTTGGATAACCATCTCCATCATTGTCAAATGAGTCTCCATCGTTATCTATTGCCTCAATTTCAGTATTCATCGCTTCAATGTAGAATAGCAAAACCAACAGTAATGCAACCACAGATGCAATCATTACAACCCAAGTTGAAATTCTAGTTCTGTATTGCCTAAGTGTAAACTCAGCAATCGCAGTTGACTTTCTATCAAGCCGCGACCAGATTGTATCCATTCGGCTACTCATACTGAACCTCCAGTTAGATACATTAGAATTGATTGTAAATCATCATCTGGATTATCGATTGAAGTCACCTGTCGTCCGCTTTCGATTATTGTACTTGGTAACTGCTTGTGGACTTCACCAAGATGCTTTGTTTCAATTAGCAATTTATTTTCAGTTGCAAATGACATACCTGTAACTTCATTGATTTTGATTATACTTTTTGCCAGTTCTCGAGCATCATCACACTCAAGTGCAATTTTGTGAGGGTGCTGGTCTAGCATTTCTCTAATTGCATGAGAATTGCCAAGTGCTAGAACTCTACCTTGGTGAAGAATAACAATCTGTTCGGTAATTCTTTCTATCTCGTGCAATATGTGGCTCGATACAAGGACGGTTCTACCCATCGCACCGAGTTCTTTGATCACATTCATGATAGTTGTTCTAGCTAGCGGGTCACATCCTTGCAGAGGCTCATCTAGAATAATCAATTCCGGGTCGTTAACTAATGCGTGAGCAATCTTTACTCTTTGGCGCATTCCTTTTGAAAACTGTCCAATCCTCTTGTGCATCACATCTGATAGAGATACGAAAGACAGGACTCTATTTGCTTCTTTCTCAGCTTCAATTCTGGTCATACCATGCAACCGTGCAAAGGTTACTATGAAATCGAAAGCAGTCATCCAATCATACATTTTTTCATGTTCTGGTACGAAGCCAACACGGGAGTATGGTGCTGGATTTTTCCAGGGGTCTACCCCAAACAATCTGATTGCTCCAGAACTTGGTCTCACCTTCCCCATCATCAACTTGAACAGTGTTGATTTTCCTGCACCGTTCATTCCTAGAATACCAGTAACTCCGCCAGAAATTCCCAAAGATACAGAATTTAGAGCGTTTATCCTTCCATAGGTTTTTGAAACTCTGTCGAACATAATCACAGGAGCGTTTTGTTGTGGAGTCCACTGTTCAGTATGTGCTTTACCATGCTGAGTCATGTCGGGCATCATTCTCTGGTCACCTCCATAGATGATACTCTATTTGCAAGTAAATACAATGCTAAACCATTCATTATGACTACCGATACAAGACTCCACGCCCAAGGGTGTTGGTATGTCATTTCTGTGCCAATCAATGCTTGACATAGGTGTGCTACAGAATCATATGGTGAGATAATGTATAGAAGTGACCTCTCGAATAATGTATCAACTATTGCGGCAATCGCACGTGTCCCCATTAGGATAGCAATCAAACCAATTGCTGGGAAAAATCTACCTCTAGATATGCTCGAGAGTGCTAGCCCTATTGATGTGTAGGTGAATGATAGAATAATCCCGCACCCAAATGCTGCCAAAAACATTGGGAACGTGTCGATAATCCAAGCCCATCCCTTGCCCATAACTAGAATGTCTACAAAGTAGTAAATTGCAAGTGTGCCGTTGATAATAAACATTAAAATTAGGAATACGGATAAGAATTTCATAGCTGTATAATCAAAACGATTTATCGGCCTAGAGAAATACAAAGCACTGGTTCCATGTGCTCTATCCTCTGAAATGATTCCACCAACCAATAAAGCAGCCACAATCGGATAATAGAGAATATTTCTAGGGAAGAATCCCATTACGTGCCCGTATAAATTATCTCGACTAACACCCCATATGTCATACAGGGTAGGCTCACCTATCATTCCGAAAAGTAATGCTAGGGCAACATCGGTCATCGATGCAATTATTACAAAGAAAATGAACAACCTTGTTGGAATGTTCCAAGGGCGATGACCTTTCTTGAAAATACCAAGAATATGATGGCGCAAAATAGCCCAGTTTCTCATCCACCGGGGATTCAGTGTTCCCTCCCAAGGAGTATATATTTGCTCGAAAATTTGCCCTTGTGTAGATGTTGCAACCTGTGCAGATGACGTATCATCGTCTGAATCGGCCGACCAAGCAGCCTGCATTTTTGTCTGCCCGGTAACTGGAGTCTCTGCACCATAGGTTTCAACCTTTGATTCAACAGGCTCAAAGGGCTCCTCCGTGCTGTTGTCTTGGTCACTCATTCAGATTCCTCCAAGAAGGTCTTCACTACTCTTCACATCATGACCAAGTCTTTCCATGATTACCAAGAATAAATCCTCCAAAGTCGCCTCATGGTCGTGCATTCTTCGAACTTGAGTGCCAACATCTGCTGCGGCTTTTAGGATGTTGTTGTATGTGTCATCTCCATTGTGACCGATCCTCATTACTCGCCCTTCACGTCTAACTTTCATCCCGCGTTCTGTGAGAGTTTCTTCCATTTTTCCAGCAGATCCCCAAACATGAATTTCAACCTCCTTGTCGATAGCTTTCAAATCCTCAATCTTACCTTGGGCGGCTAGTTTGCCCTTGTGTAATAATACAATATTTTCGCAAACTCTCTCAACATCATCCATCAAATGTGATGCCATCAAAACCGAGCGCTGGCCTTCATTAACAGTTATTTCAAGAGTATTGAGCATGAATTCTCTTGCCTTTGCATCTAGGCCATTACTCGGCTCATCAGCGATAATTAATTGAGGGTCATGAATAAGCGCACAAGCCAACTTTGTTGCTTGCTTCATTCCAGTTGAAAAAGATGAGACTTCTCTATATCTTTGCTCTCCTAACCCAACATAGTCTAGTGCTTGATGTGCTCTTTGTAAGGCAACTGATGGATTCATACCGATTAATTCCCCACTATATTTTACCTGGTGAATTGCATCCATGTTTGGATTCAATGCATCATACTCAGGCATATATCCTATTTTTTGGCGGATTAAGTTACCCTGAGTCCTAACATCGTATCCAAGGACTTTCCCTTCTCCTGAAGTTAACTGAATCAATCCAAGTATTGTTTTCAAAAATGTGGATTTCCCTGCACCATTCGGTCCAAGTAATCCAGTTGAGCCTCTTTCGATTTTGATATTCAGTGAATCAAGGGCGATGTGTGGCCCATAGGCCTTGGTCAAGTCGGTTGACTCGATAATCAAATCCTTGACCATGTGTCAATTACAGACTGATGGGCTAATGAATATGCCCCTTTTAGGGGCAACCTTCCCTAACTTTGATTGCGATTCCTTTTTTGAACGTAGCCAATTCTCTAGGAGTCGATTGCGATCGACCTATTGCTAGTAATTCCGAATTCTCATTTACGATGATTACCGGTTCTCCGGGTCTAGTCCATCCATCACATGCTTTTACGAATCCATGCATCACATTTCTGCCCTGCCTAACGAAAGGTTCAGCGTCACTGTCAACCACTACCCAAGCAAGACCTTTGCCGGTGTAGTCTTTGTTAATCCGAGTTGAAAAACCCGATGGAACTGAATCTTCACGTAGAGAGTGAAGTTTCTTTGCTCCGTCTACGGTTAGAGATAAGCCCCCTTCAGCGAGCCTTGGAGAGAACAAATGAATCCCTTCAGAATCAATTACATTTCTAATTCTTCCAGTTCGACTCATAACAAATGTTGAATCTTCGACTAATTCTGCTGCATCACTATATTTTACGTTGTACAAAACACATAATTTGTCGATAATTTGCCTAATTTTTTTAGCTTCAGAGTTTTTTTCTGTCGGCTGAATCTCCAGTATTTCGAAAACACGATTATGCAAATCTTCCTTATCGGAAATATCGATGGTTATTACTCTTCGATTATCAAGGCCGAATTTTTCTAAATCCGATTGGATTTTGATATGGTCTGCCTGGCTATTCCACATCCAATTTGGGCCTTCCACGTGTGCCCATGGGTTGAGGTCTTCAAGGCCGAATGGAACTATTCCAATCGGTGTTTGGACAAATAGTTCATAATCAAGATGACAGATTCTATCCACCAACTCGCCTATTTTGTCTCTCCACGGAGGGGTTGTGCCGTGAAATACGATTACATCACCTTGTTTCTGTGATTGCCATCTACTGTGTAAATTCCTCATCGCCATTTGGATGTGAGGTCTATTGAATGTATCATTTCCACCCCAAGACTCTCCACCCTGTCTTGGGGTCTGTTGAGAAGAGACTAGCCAATCCCAGTTTTCTTCCCAGCGTCCTTTTTCTTCTCCAGTTTCTTTGGAGGCACTGATTTCATCGAGAATAAGTGGTTCCAACTTTGATGTTGAGGGATTTGTTGTAAGCCACAAGAAAGCTTCTCGTAATGCCGGATGTTGATGACTGCGGCGTTCAGCAAGTCGCCAGATCGTGCCATTTCTAACCGCTTGACGGCATCGAGATAATTCTTGGAGGGTAACTTCAAGATTGTATCGCGAAAGTAAAATTGTTCTTTCTTCTTTGTTCAATTTCCTTACTTCAGCAGGTGTGTAAGTCGCGATTGCAGGCATAATTATTGGCCACTCTTCGATTTCTGATATCCGTTCAGTGCCCCAAGGAGTGAGTAGTCTTCCGTCTCTGGCGAATAGAACGTATGCAGCGGAGTCAAACAAGTCAGCGCCTAGAGCAATCAACATGGGAAATAACATGGGATGCCCACAACCAAACATGTGTACAGGTCTATTTGGGGAAAGGTTTGATTTTGTGGCCAGCATAATTTTTGCCAAATGAGTATAATTATGTTGCTCCATTACAGGGACAATTCCTCCAATAGGGTGGATACTGAAATCGAGTTCACTCATTTTATTTGCACTAAGTGCTCGTAATTCGGGAAATATTCCACCCTGGATAGGTCCATTTAGCATCATGCCTTGGGCTGTTTCTAGTGATGGTAGACCTCTCTTGACGGTTTCATTAACTGCTTCTTTGACCTGTGAATATGTCATGTCGGGGCGGGTAAATACGTCGAGCATCGTTGCGACATCTACGCCAATATCTTTCTGAAATTGCACAATTTCTTCAACTCCTACTTCTACATCTCCATAAACATAGGACTGAAATGTTCCGGAATCTGTCATGACCATGCCGGGATAATCTAGTAGGGAGTGGACGCCTTCTGAAATTGCAACTGATTTGAGTTTTTCATGTTTCCAAATTACATATGAATTCGTAATCAAGGCTTGAATTCCATATTTATCCCACATTTCTCTTGGTTCAATTGTGCGTATATTTGGGTTGATTACAGGGAGTAAGCAGGGCGTTTCTACAATGCCATGTTTGGTATGTAGTTTACCCAATCTAGCCTGACCATCTCTAACGGTTATCTCAAATTTACCTTCATCCTTTTCCCTACAGGGGTTAGGGTCTTCCCGGGTCATAGTTTGCCATTTCATTTCAAAACCTCTAAACAAAATCGACATTTCCGTGAGCGAGAATAAACTCTCTACCTAACTCGTCAAATGTGTCGAGAAGACTTGAACAGAAGCTAATTTTTGCTATCTCTTCATCACCTTCTAGGTCGGATTTAACTCCTTCTAATGTACCTGGTGCGGCTCCACACGATAGGCAAGCACCAGTAAGATCGAGAACGAAATAATATCCATCCTCTAGTTTGTTAGATTCTGTTACAGAAATACCTCCGCCGTGACCATCTAATGCGGCTCTAACTTGACCTAATCTAGCTAACAAAGCGGGCACAATTTCTTCCACTTCGTCCAGCGAAGTATTTCTAAGAATTTCATCTTGTTCAACATCGGAAGTTTCTGCAACTCGCCGCTTTGCTTCGACTTCCATAGCAGCCGCAGCCTCAAGGCGGTACTGCTCTAGAATGTCGTCATCCATGTTTGTCCGTCTTGTCTTGTCCTCATGAACCCTCGCATCTATTTGCTTAAACAGTTGTACAGTCATTGATAAAGGTGTGACGTTACCGCGTAGCATGGGAGGCGAGATGCTAAGCATCGAGAATCTTCACGTTAGCGTTGAAGATACCGAGATAATAAAGGGTCTTTCATTGAAAATAAATGTTGGTGAAGTCCATGCAATTATGGGCAGGAATGGCTCCGGAAAGTCAACCCTTGCAAGTGTTGTAATGGGGCATCCCGCCTATGAAATCACATCAGGTTCTATCACTTTCAAAGGGCAACCGCTTGAACAACTTGAGGTCTTTGAGCGTGCAAGGGCCGGAATGTTCCTCTCATTCCAATATCCCTCTTCAATACCTGGAGTTCAAGTAGGAACCTTCCTTAGAAAATCGGTCTCTGCAGTAAGAGGTGAGGGTGCACCCAGTGCCAGGGAATTTAGGAAAGAATTGAAATCACACATGGATGCCCTTGAAATGGACAAATCTTTCTTATCGCGCTATGTCAATGATGGATTTAGTGGGGGCGAAAAGAAGAGACTAGAGGTTCTCCAAATGCTACTGTTAAATCCTACCCTTGCCTTGCTTGATGAAACCGATTCAGGACTTGATATCGACGCATTAAGGGTTGTTTCTGAAGGAATTAACAGCATAACTCCAACAGCAGGTTGTCTATTGATTACTCACTATCAACGTTTGTTAGAACATGTTAAACCAGACTTTGTCCATGTAATGATAGATGGAAAGATTGTCAAAACTGGTGGTCCTGAATTAGCCATTGAATTAGAATCCAAAGGCTATGATTGGTTAGAGGAGTGAGGTGAGATAATGAGCGATGAAATTGCAAGAGATGCAGTAGGCGATTATCAATATGGTTTCCACGATCCTGAAAATGCGACAATTCGTTTTGACAAAGGCTTGTCAGAGCAAGTGGTCAGAGATATTTCTGAGTTGAAGAATGAACCCAAATGGATGACTGACATCAGGGTAAAAGCATACCAGAGATTTGTGGAAATGCCGATGCCAACTTGGGGTAATTGTGACATGCTGAACCAGATTGATTTTGATTCAGTAACCTATTTCCTCAGGTCATCAGATGGAACCGAGAGAGACTGGGATGAAGTGCCAGAAGACATCAAGAACACTTTTGAGAGGTTAGGTATTCCTGAAGCCGAACAAAAATGGCTTGGCGGTGTAACTGCTCAATACGAGTCGGAAGCAGTATATCACTCGATTAGAGAAGATTTAGAAGAGCAGGGTGTCCTGTTTTTGGATATGGATTCTGGATTGAAAGAATATCCTGAAATTGTAAAGAAATATTTCTGCACAGTAATTCCTGCAAGCGATAATAAGTTCTCTGCTTTGAATACTGCAGTTTGGTCAGGAGGCTCATTCATTTACGTTCCAAAGGGAGTCCATGTAGAGATGCCAGTCCAAGCCTACTTCAGAATCAATGCGAAGAATATGGGGCAGTTTGAGAGAACATTGATTATCGCCGATGAAGGTTCATCAATTAATTACGTTGAAGGATGTACTGCGCCAACTTACTCCACAGAATCACTCCACTCTGCTGTTGTAGAACTAATTGCAATGAAGGGAGCCAAAATCCGTTATTCAACAGTTCAAAACTGGTCAGCTAATGTTTACAATCTTGTGACAAAAAGAGGCGTAGCACATGAGGATGCAACCATTGAATGGGTTGATGGAAATATAGGCTCTAAGTTGACAATGAAATATCCCGCAGTTTTATTGAAGGGTGAAGGAGCTCATGCTGAAGTAATTTCAGTTGCATATGCAGGTAAAGGCCAGCACCAAGATGCAGGTGCAAAAGTGCATCATTTGGCTTCCAATACAACCTCAAATATTCTTTCAAAATCAATTTCAAAGAATGGTGGCCGATCATCATACAGGGGTATGTTACAAGTCACTCCAAAAGCACATGGTTGTAGGTCCAAGGTCGTTTGTGATGCTTTGATGTTAGACCCTGATAGCCAATCAGATACTTACCCCACAATGGAAGTTGGGAATTCAAGCGCTGATTTGGAGCATGAAGCCAGTGTTTCTAAAGTTAGCAATGACCAATTATTCTATCTAATGTCACGAGGACATAATGAAGAAGAAGCAATGGGTATGATTGTAAATGGATTTTTCGAACCTTTTACTCGTGAATTGCCAATGGAATACGCTGTCGAACTTAATCGCCTTCTCGAATTGGAGATGGAGGGTGCAATCGGATGATGAAATATCCCGAAATCACAATTCCACCACGTTCTGTACACCTATGGCGTTACACCCCTTGGAAGAGGATTCATCCTACCAAAATAAATGAAATGCCAAAAGCGGAACCGATGAATTTTAGCCATGGCGAAGAAGAAATAATGCAAGGTAGCGAAGAAATCGCTCGAGCATTCATACATTCAATTTCGCCTTTGTGCAAGAAAATTGCAATCGATAATGAAACACTGGAAGTTGATTTGCGTTGTTCAGGTCATATTTGTGCGGGTGAATTGATTATTGAATCCAAAGGCCAATCTAACCTTATAATTCGAATATCAGGTGACGCAGGTTGGACTGGTTTGAGGGTAACAGGTTCTGTTGCTGGAAGTTTGTCGGTTGCCTACATCAACGACTTAGCTACTAATGGTCATTCTTTACGGTGTGAAGATTGGAATATTTTGAGAGATTCCACCCTTGAGTTTGCAACCCTCTCGACAGGTGGATTCCTAAACAAATCAGATATTCGCTTTGACCTATTAGAAAAGGGCTCAGAAGTCAAAACTGGAATTGCATCAAATGGATATGGATCTAGACATGATGACCACCATCTCGAGATTAAACACTCTATTGGGGAAACAAATTCTTCTCTTGTAATGCATGCCTCTTGTAACGAATCATCTCATTCGGTCGGCACGGGTTTACTTAGTATTTCAGAGGGTGCTAATGGGAGTGATGCAGGACAGGTTTTCAGAAATCTTTTGCTTTCTGAAAAATCAAGGGCAGAATCTATACCTGAGTTAGAGGTTCTAGCAGATGATGTCAAAGCAGCACATGGTGCTGCAAGCGCACCAATAGATGTAAATCAAATACATTATTTAGCGTCTAGAGGACTCACAACAGAAGAAGCATCTTCTCTGATTGTAGAAGGCTTCCTTATGGATGCCTTCAGAGAAATAAAAAGTGAAACAATAATTTCTGCTTTGAGAACTAGGCTTTTAGTTCACCTAGAATGCTTGATGAAAAGGTGATTCTATGAAGCAAGATTTCCCGATTTTCTCAAGAGAAATCAATGGTAGGCCATTGGTCTATTTGGACAACGCTGCTACCACTCAAAAACCATCTTGTGTGATCGATGCAATGTCTGATTATTATTCATCTTCAAATGCGAATGTTCACCGTGCAGTGCACACCCTTGCCGGAGAAGCAACAGAAGGTTATGAGGAATGTAGAAGATTGTTGAAGCAGAGATACAATTGTGATTATGCAGTAATTACGAGTGGCACTACTGAAGCAATTAACTTAGCAGCAAGAGCATGGGGTGAGTATAATCTCAATGCAGGAGATGCAATAGTGTTGACAGAGATGGAGCATCATAGTGATATTGTTCCGTGGCAAATGTTGGCAGAGAGAATTGCGGTTGAATTGCGCTTTGTTCCATTTGAAAATGGCTTGCTTGATATGGCCGCACTGGATGTAGCACTTCAGGATGCAAAATTGGTTTGTGTAGTTCATACCTCGAATGTTCTCGGAGTAAGAAATCCAGTAGAAGAGATAATTGCTAAATCAAAGAAAGTCGGTGCCAGAGTACTAATCGATGCTGCCCAAGCAGTTCCTCATGAAATGATTGATTTCAAAGAATTAGGAGCAGATTTCCTAGCATTCAGTGCCCACAAAATGTGTGGTCCAACTGGTATTGGTGCATTGCTAATCAGTGGTGGTGCATTTTCAGAAATGAAACCATTCATGGGCGGTGGCGACATGATAGAAACAGTTACTCTACAGGGTTCAACATACCAATCTAATGAACACAAATTCGAGGCAGGAACGCCACGAATTGCGGAGGGTTTTGGATGGGCTGCTGCACTAGAATGGATTTCAAAGATTGACTTGAAGAGTCATCACTCAAGATTGTTAGAAATTGCACGTGGTGTGTCAAAACAACTTTCCGAGAAAGGAATGACAGTTTACTCTACACTAAATCCAGGTGATGCAGCAGTTGTCTCATTTACTCATCCAACAATTCATCCTGAAGATTTTGCAAGGCTCTTAGATGCACAAGGTATTGCGGTTAGAACAGGACACCACTGCGCTCAACCTCTGATGGATAAGTTAGGTGTTAATGGAACGATTAGGGCATCATTTTACTTGTATAATGATGCCTCAGACGCAGAGATATTCCTTGCTGGTATCGACCGTGTTTTGGAGGCAATGGCATGAGTTGGCCTGCATCAATCCAAGAGATAATCGAAGAATTTCAAGAAATTGAAGACCAGTTTGAGAGGCTTGAAGTCTTGATGGACTTTTCCAGCGAAGTTGATGAGTTACCTCTAGAAGAATGGAATGATTCTAATCTCGTGAGAGGATGCCAATCTGTTGCTCATATTGAGGTCGAGATTAGAGATGGCAAGGTGTGGATGAAGGCTGCAGCAGATGCTAAAATGGTGCAGGGTCTTCAGGGGATTCTATCGATTGCTGTTAACGGATCCTCGCCTCAATCTGTGTTAGAGTTAACACCTGCTTTTGCAGAAGAAGCAGGAATCCTAGTAAGCCTTACACCTTCTAGATCTAATGGTTTTAGGACAATGTTCGATATGGTCCAAAATAGTGTTAAGGAGTCGATTCAATGACCACAAAAGAAGAAGTTATGGCTGCATTAGAAGAAGTTGAGGACCCTGAATTAGACATCTCAATTGTAGAACTTGGATTAGTTTACGATGTCCGATTTGAAGACAAAGATGGAGTGAAGCATGCTGAGGTCGATATGACACTTACAAGTCCAGGTTGCCCTGCTGCTGCAGAAATTATGGCTGCTGCTCACCGAGCTGCACTCAATGCGGTAGAAAGTGTCCACATCAATTTAGTCTGGTCTCCGAGATGGGATCCAAAAGTCCACGCTTCAGAGGATGCAAAAATGGATATGGGAATTTGGGACTAATCACAAGTAAACGTCCTTCCTGTGAATACTATTTCTTGGACCAAGACCACTTTTGCGTATTTTCTCAACGTATTGTTTGCCCTCATCATTTCGACAATACATGATTTCACTTTTTCCAATGTAATAATCCCAATTTTTCTTGAAAACCTCAGCCCTTTCTTTGGTATTGGCTACAATTGAAGGTATGGTGTGATACATCTGAATCGACCTCTCTGCACGACGCAAGAACTTTGCCAAAACCTCTGGAAGCAACTTGGTCAGCCACGTGTCTCTCATGTGCATAGCAGGCCTGCTGATGATGTAGCGTGGATTATCAAGCGGCCCCAAAACCTCCTCAAGCGCCTTAGTGAACTTCGCGGTTTCCTCCTCAGTAGCATGTTTAAGGTGGTATCTCAACCATCCGCCACCCCTTTTCCCGCCTGTGGGTTTACAGTCTCTATCTATCTCTCTCAAATCACTTAATGTATCTACAATTGCTTTGGAGATTTCAAGCATCAATGATTCATCAGTCCAGGAACGCTTGTTAATTCCAAACTTGAATCCTCCAGAAAATCCTGAACTCAATTTCGCTTCAACAGCGGAACTAGACGTGACGTCGAATGGTTTCCCAATCCCCCAAAGTTGGCGAACATGGCTCCTATTACCTGCCCTTGCTAACATATCTTCATTGAATAGTTCCATACCTTCGTTAATTCCCTCTGGTTTGGCATCATTGAATGCAGCGTGCACATGACCTACGCCTTTCTCAATCGTTCCGTCATCACAAACCCCGTAGAGTTGTTTGTGCTTTCTCTTGAATCGGTCATAGTCGTCATAGCCTTTGGTGAACTCTTCAGCAAGACATACAATATCCCAATTGTTTGCAACTTTCTCCTTCCAAGTTGAATCTAATCTTATTGAACGCCCTCTTAGTTGGTTTATGCTCATACTCGTTGTTACAGTTGTCATGTCGATTAGGACATTTATCCTAGATGCGTCCCATCCTTCTCCAAGTAAACCTCGTGTGCCTATCAAGCACTTTGTAAGCCCCTCTTGGAAGAATTCAGTAATCATCATTGAGTAATAACGTGGAATCCAATCTTTCCCCTTCCCGTGAATTTCATGGTATCCGTCTCTAATGCTATCCTCAAATCGAATGTCAACTTGATTCTCATCAACCCACAATTCAGCCCTCGAAATAAATCTATGATACAAATCATCATCTACCAATACTGTGCTTCCAGTCATTAGTATTGGATCGATTGAATCCCCTTCATCATTTGAGACCAGTGAACGAAATACAGCGATTGCTCCGCCGGCCTCCTCGTCCAAGATTCCATCAACTAACGCAGTTGCTGAAGTCTTTTCGAAATCAGTCACTACAACAACTCGAATAGAATCGCCTAATGCTGATTTTTCTGCTTTTACTATTCTTTCCAAAGCTTCTACCTTGGATGATGAATATGCCATAACCCTGCCGACTGGTGATGCACAAGGCCTAGAACCAGTTTCAGTAATTTGGATTCCAAGTAGGCGTAGCCTTGCTACTATTGACTGGGACAAATCGTGGTCTAATTTATTTTCAGAGCGCCGCAGGCCATACCTTACATATCTGTCAAGTACTGTCCTTAGCATGCTAATTCTTGTCCATGATTCATCTTGGCTATTCATTGGGATATTTGGCACATCATCAGGAAGTTGGAGGTCGTTTGATTGCAGAAATCTTCGCCCATCATCTGCGAATGCAGTATGCTTTCTATGAAATTCGCTCCAACTCATTTCTTTTCCAGCAAGTGATTTTCTGTGTTGGAGGTAATTGAAAACCCAGGTGTCTAAATCTGGTATTCTACCATTCTCTTTTACAGATTCTTTGTCTCTCAGTTCAAGAAGTAGATCATCGAACTCCGAATCAACTCCTGCGATGTATTTCAATTCCGATGAGTTTGGCCTAGTAAAATAGCATAGGTCTTGGTAAGGTGCGAGATTAGATTCACGAACGAGTGCAGGGACAGGAACCTCATAGTCAACAGGTCCAAAGAATTCCTCATATCGCTTCACATCTATTTCATCAAAATCTTCGGCAAGCGGGGGAGTCGCTGTTAATCCCAGAATAATTGGATTACCGAACATTGTTTGTACTTCTGCCAGAATTCTTCCCCAATGGTGCATCAAGTGATGGCATTCATCGAGAATAATTAGTCCGACACCTACCTCCTTCAATCGTTCAAGGTTCTCTTTTGCACTCTTTCCTAAAATCGAGAATGCGTTTCCACCTTTTGCAATTTCATCTCTGACTTTTTTCCTGTAAGAACCCAATCTTTCTTCATAGTAGTCAGGATTTTTCATCTTAAGATCGGATTGCCATGCTTCACATGACAGATGGTCGTGTGCCTCACCTTCTGCAATTAATTTTTCAGACCAAGCCATCAGAGCCATTTCTTCAATTTCTTTACCACCCTTGCCTGGTGCAGTCACAGATTGGTAAGTCAGTGACGTAAGCAGTCCAGGGTTTTTTGGGTCAGTGCTAATGAAATCCTCCTTTCCATCAAGGTCGAATAAAGAGGTTCTTGCAGCCCATTGTGCTTGAATCGCTGAGTTAGGAGAGAGAACCAGTGCTGGTTTTTTCACCAAGTCTGCCCAAACATAGAGTCCCAAAACCGTCTTTCCTGAACCCGGGGGAGCCACCACATAGAGTCTATTTTCACCATTTTCTAATTGAGGAATGATTTCCTTGCATGCTGCTTCTTGGGAAGGTCGTAGTGTACCATCAAAGCGGATGCTGCCAAAATCAGGAAGTTGTTTTGGCATGTTTGTGCCACATCAGATGAGGTTTATGACGCTAAGCATAGCCGTTAAAATGACAGATAGTTCTTACTAATTTATCCGGGCTAGAATTTATATTGTCCTATGGGCAATTTAGTTTAAATGGAAGCAAACAATGTGCCTGAGTCCTTGGAACATATGTCCATCAATCCAGAGGATAAAGTCAACAAACTGTCCCATGTATGTATTTTCGCTGATTGCAAAAAGGGAAAAAGAGGTGGTTCTGAATACTGTAACCGTCATAGGAAGATTGGAGAAGAGGGCAGGAAAAAATTGAATTTAGAGTTAGAAAAAAATAATCTTAGGAGAAAGGAAAAATCTCAGCCTAGTATTATAATCGATCCATATGAAATGGATATTTCAAACATAGAACTTGAATCAAATAAAGATGAACTCCTTGTTGTTGGAATTATGTTGCTTTTATCTTCGTTCATTGCGTTAATTATCGCCATCAAATCAGAGGACGGCACTTGTGGAATGTTTGGTTTATTCCAGTTTGTGATTGGAATTTTAGTAGTCAGCAGTATCACTAAGGATAACCCAGGGGGAAATATTTCATTATTCATATCAATTATCGTCTTCTTTATCGTGCTTTTCATGATTTACCTAGATCACGCACTTACTGGTGTTGGTGGTGTTGCCGATTTTTCGGGATGGGGTGGGCCATGATTCAATTTAGGCTGAATGAAGCTATTTCGGAATGATGCCTACATTTGGAAATTCAATATAGATAATTTTCAACTACTAAATCTCCTAGAGGCTATTATGGACCCAAGCGGTTATTTTAGATTCGAACTCGATAAGATTGCTGAAGCCTTAGGAATTAGTCAGCATGACACTCAACTTTATTTCACAGATGGAAGAAGGGTTTCATTTCTTATTGAGAGAAGAGCTGTAGAAGTAATGGAAGGATCTAGACTTGCACCAAGCGAAGGCTCAGGGTTCGACCTCATCGATCGATATGATGGCCACTGGGAAGTGAGAAGTTTAACGAAAGGAGGCATCTATTTCTGTCCATCATACATGGTAGGTTCTGGAAGAAAATTCGATGAGTTTGGATTTCTAGAAAAGCTAGATGACATGGAAGGATATATTGTGACAGATATCTCAGAATTTCCAACGATGCCGTATTGGATAATTAGATATGATTTAGTTAAGCGATGGTGGGATAGTGGTGAACTAGGTTCCAATAGTAAGATTCCAAGGAATAAGTTTCTACGTTTGATTAAAGAGTCTTAATCAGACCTCAAAAACAACAATTCGGTTGGTATTTGTTCCTTTTTTGCTGTTATCTACGCCCCAGGCGTTTGCAGTCTTAGTGAATTCTTGGTCATTGATCAGAATTATGATTGGTTTCAGACCAGCAGTGACTCCACATCGAACAACATTCTCCTCCAGTAACACCTTGCCACCACGTACTTCTCCGACTTCAAACGCAATGTGTCCACCTGGTTTGACAATTCGCTTCAAGTCTTTGAGGACGTCAGTCATTGTTTCTTCCCAATCTTTGATTACCTTTAGTTGACTGATTTCAATCGTTGAAGAATCTATGCCAATGAACCAACATCGCAGCCAATTATCACCTTGATAATCAACTACATCTAAGAATGGTGGCGAGGTTACAACAAGACTTGCAGAATCATCCTGAATCAATTCTACATTTCTTGAGTCGCTAGTCGATAAAACACTGCTCAAGTCGTTCTTGAAAGAATCAAGTCGAACACCTTTCCAGTCTTTTAGTAGCGATTTCGATTTCTTCATTATACGAGGTTTGATTGGTCTATATTCTGGGACTTGCTCCCTTTGTTCATTGATTTTCTTTTGACGTTCTGCAGTAACAGCTTGATTTGGAGGTAAAGAATATACAGAAAAAAATCCAGACGAATGTCCAGTTAGTCGATTAATCGCCACCATTCTTATCCATCCATCGATATTATCAATCGTCCCATCTTTTTCACGGTCCAAGAGATATTCCTTGAGTGAGATGATTTCTCTAAGAGTATCTTTGTGATAGAAATGCAATAAATCATCATATTCCTCTTTTGCATTTGATAAGTCAATTGATTCTAGTCGCTCTTCTATTTGTTTAATAGTCGGTGGATTAAGTCGCGGTGATAGCAAAACTTGGCTCAGAGGATTGATGTCGTTTCCCATTGGCTTTCTGCCCATTAATCGTGCTTCAAGTGGCGTTGTTCCTCTACCCATGAACGGATCATATACACCGTCGCCTAACATAGTCAATCTTTGAATAAAAAATTCTGGAAGTTGTGGTTTGAAACACGCTCTATACGAAATTTCGTGTAGTGAATTGGCTTGTCTCTGCCCACTGGTCCAATATTCGTTGATTGCTTTCATAGTGGTTCCTTTTTTACCTTCGACTTCCCATTCAAATGGGACCATAACAGTCGGTTTTCCAAATGCATCAAAGTTTGCGATTTCATTCACAAACGCATTTTCCGACACTGAATTCATCGACCTGACGCTCCGCTGAATTAAACAGAACTCCACCGGTTCATAAGTAATTAGAATTCAAATTCACTCGGTTGATGAAAACTCTATTTTGGAATTTATCTTTTGATAATGATTGAAAGCAAGTCACCATCTTTGAGTTGGTGGTCAAGTCCAACACGCTGCCAATCGAATTTTGCTGATGGACCTTTCACCCGTGCAAACCTGAACTTCCGAACGAAATCCCTGTGTAGATTATTACAGACATTCTCTACTGTTGAATCATCTTTCACAATGAGTGGTTCCTCCAAGTCGGCTTCCTGACCCTGTGGTTTCAAGAAAATTCGCATGAAACCAAGGTTGTCGTAAATGAAATCCTTCAGTTCGTCAAGGCCCGTTCCTTTGAATGCGGAGATTCTCATAATCGGCCAGTCTTGCGGCAGTGCTTTTTCGGCGGAAACAATTTCTTCCTCAGAAGCAATATCAATTTTGTTTACAGCTATTACAGATTTTGAATATACACGAGTTCCTACCATTGTGTCTACAAGCATTTCAGCAGTAGTATCTGCACGTAAAGTAACGATTGCTGATGTGTATCCAAAAGAGCGTATAATGTCGCCCATTTCTTCAGGGGTGAGATGAGTTTGTTCAACAGTTGTTCTCACATCTATGCCACCTTTGTCAACTCGCTTCACGAAAACTGGTGGCTTGGTTTGATTGAGTCTTATTCCTGCGTTTTCCAATTCTCTATGCAGCACTCTGAAATGAGAATCTTGGAATGGATCTACAATGTAAAGAACCATGTCGCAAGAGCGAATTACACCCAGAATTTCCTTGCCTCTTCCTTTTCCCTCTGCAGCACCTTTGATTAAACCGGGCAAATCTAAAATCTGTATTTTTGCGCCTCGATGCTCCATCAATCCTGGTATACATGTAAGCGTAGTGAATGCGAAATTTCCAGCCTCAGATTTAGCATCTGTAACTTGGGTAATCAGAGTAGACTTACCCACCGAAGGAAATCCTACTAGGGCTACTGAAGCGTCTCCTGATTTCTTGACTTCGAAACCCTTTGCTGGACCCGCTGCTTTTGCAGATGCTGCAGCTTTTTCTTCCTTGAGTTTTAGTTGAGCAATTTTGGCCTTGAGTTTACCTATGTGAGCATTTGTAGCCTTATTTTTTTGAGTTTTATTTATCTCATCATAAAGGGCTTGAATTTGCTCTTTGATAGTAGCCATATCAAACCCTCCTATTCGCTACGGACTGATGGTTACTCTTGAATGCTATCACCCATTGGAGAACTAATGATAGAAACATACTACACAGGGACATTCTTTCATCATGTTGAAACAAACCAAATCCCGATGCACTGATGAGTGGGGCCAAACTGGGGTCGTTTATGGGAATAGAAATGCGCCTCCATCTTGTAGATGGGACGATACTGAATTCTATTCTCAATATGGATTGGTCAGAACTTGTTTCTAAAATGGAATCGAGTTCTCTTCGTTCCCTTAGGCCAGCAGCAGACTCCAAATTAGGCCGTGATTTTGATATTGATTCTGAAGCTGAATTTCTTGATTTAGCAGATAATATCTCTGGCCAAGGCACAACTCGGGAAGTGTTATCAAAAAATTCTGCGTTCGATGCTCTACTAAAATTGGTAGAGTGGTCAAGTATCGGTCATTGGGAAGCATGGGAGGGTCGTTGCTTCCTGTATATTGAAAATGCAATTGGCAGACAATTGGAACATGTAGATGACATGTACACCTCAGAAGTTTGGGATGAATTACGAGCTAATCTATCTCAGATGAGTGAATCTGAGTTCGCAGAGAAAGTTTGCGAAGATTGGATGAATAGAAGGAAGGAGATGGGGGAGACTTTGGACGAAAAGAAGGACCCTCGAATCATTCCTACTTTCGAAGCACATGATCGGAATTCAAGAACATTGCATCATGCTGTGAACGTCAAAGGGTATGTTCAGATTTTGGGTAGAGAACATCTTGACGCTCAACTTTGGGGTCATGGAAATTGGAACTTAGGCAACCTATTGGATTCGTGAAATTGAAAAATGACCCCCTTTTCGCAAGGTCATGGAAGACGATGAGGTAGTTGTAGAGGATACAGATACTGTTGTCGCAGAAGATGTCGAGGTTGAGGTCGAAGAAGTTGAAGAAATAGACCCACTAACCGAAGCAATTCAGAGGGCAGAAGCAGCTGAAAAAGAAATCACATATCGTGATGCTGAAATTCAAAATGTTAGGAAGCGTCTAATGTCAGAGAAGGCAACGGCGATACAATACGGTGGTATGGGAATGGCTAGGAAAATGCTTGGTGTTCTCGGCGATATCGATAGAGCATTGTCTGTTAAAGAGGATGAAGGATTGAGTTTGATTCGCTCAAAAATGTGGTCTGAATTGTCAAGTGATGGTGTTTCAAAAATAGAAGCCAAAGGGGGAAAATTCGATCCTACAAAGATGGAAGCCATTACTACGTTGCCTCCTTCAGATGATTTTCCAGCAAACCAAGTCATTGACGAATTGGAAGCGGGCTACATGTACAAGGACAGAGTGTTGATTCCAGCGAGAGTTGTAGTTGCCTCTGACCAGTGATTTCAGAACAATTTTTGTTGCACTGATTTGTCTTTTTTCGGCTTTCTTTTTCTAGGCCTAGTCCTGCTTCCGTGTTTTTGTAACACTAGTTTACTTTGAGTCCTTGATTCTTTAGTGGACCTAGCAGCATAACTTCTCTTCACACCTTCTTTTCTGCTCGTGACCTCATCAACAATCGGTGAGGGGTAATGTGTATCGATTAAACAGGAAACATTCTCTTGCACTTCAATCGGCATTTTCCAGGGTTCGTGGATATATTTGGTTGGAACCATTGATAGTTCAGGAATCCATTTTCTAATATAATCCCCTTCGGGGTCTTGATCCTTGCCTTGTTTTGTCATTGAGTAAGCTCTAATCGTGTTTATTCCTGTAGTTCCGGATTGCATTCCAACTTGGGACCAATGTATTCCTGGCTCATAGTCGATGAATTGCTTTGCTAGATGGCACCCAGTCTCTCTCCATGGAAGCCATAGATTGTAGGATGCAGCAGACATAATCATTGCTCGCATACGGAAATTTATCCACCCTGTGCTGGCCAGTTGACGCATACATGCATCAAGGAATGGCCAGCCTGTTGTCCCATTTTTCCACTTAATGAACCTCTCTTCATCCATCACTCGGTTCAAATTCGAATCGATTATCTTGTTTTGAGCGACTAGGTCGAGGTCTGATTCCATCTCTAATTTTTGAATGAAATGACATCTCCATGCTAATCTCTTCCTGAAGGATGCTAGACCTTTAAGCCACATTTTAGCGTCGTCGACAATGTTTGGATTGGTCCTAATCAAGTGCATTCTGTCATTTGTTGTTTGGACAACTCTGCGCATTGAGATTGCGCCGACTGTGAGGTATGGAGATAAGCCCGAACCGAATTTCACTGCATTTACAGGACTGGATATCCCCCATTGGAAATTTTTTGCTTCGTGTTCAAGAAAATCCTCTAAACGAATTCCAGCGGCACTCTCTCCCGCGACTCTACGAAAGGAAAGTTTTCTGGGATTCAATCCGATTATTGATCGGTCGAATATGTCTGAATTTGGAACAGACCTGTTTTCTAAATTCGGAGGGCCTTGAAGTTCAATTCTCATTCTAGATTCACGTTTCTTTTTCCAGAGGTCCCTATCGGTCAATCCTCGAATAACACCATTACTCGGGGATTCCAACCATTCAACATTGTTCGAATCACACCATTCTTTCACTTTGAGATCTCTGTGATAAGACCAAGAGTTTCCAGTCTCTTGATGTGAAAAGATCCTACCGATTTCAAATTCCTCGTGAATAGATTGTAGTGCCACAATTGCATTTTCAAATTTAATGTGAAGATGGCCGCCAATAGTTGCGAGTGATTTTGCCAGTTCTTCTGCATTATCTAATTCCCATTCGATGTGCACGTGGTCCGTGTCTTCAAGTTCAAGTCTCTCTGGTTCAACTAGGAATAAGCACAACAGAATGTTAGAGGATTTTGCAGCCTCAGTCAAAGGCTGATGGTCATTGACCCTTAGGTCCTTCTTGAACCATAAAACGTCCACTGCCATCGTTTTTGTCTTAGGATTGGTTAGTATAAACCTCAGTTTGAAACCATTCACCTGACTTCGTTAAGGTGAACTACACCGACTTCCAATCTTTCATGAGTTGGATGAACTTCGACCATTTGCACTGGAACAGTGAGGTGTCCAGCGATTTCTTCTGCTGCAGATAAGGGCATCTCTATTCGTTGAGTAGAGGCATCATATCTTATCCATCCCTCAACCAAGCCTAAAGTTTCTGATAATTCCTTGACGTCATCAGATGCATCTTCTAATGAACATGGTATTGCTCCAAATAGAATTGTATCATCATCTGACAGAATCTCATAAGGTCTGAGAGTTGCTTCACCTCTTCTTCTAAACCTGTTTCTTAACTGTCCAGCATCCTTGAAGTTGGCTGTACAAAATTTCAGGTGAAAACTCATTCCTTTCGCTGCTTTTTTCAATCTCATTCCTAATTCAGCAGAGCCTTCTGCAGCGGCAGTAATTCCACCTGCGAGATTGAAACCTCTAACGTCCATATTTCCTTGATTACCAACTGTAATTTCTAATTCATTTAGGTTTAGGAATTTAACTACCGAGTTGTCTAAATCTGCTAATAGTTTGATCAATTTTTCTTCCTTATCAGGCTCAGCCGGTAATTCAACACCTACATTTATTCCAGCCAAATGCGCAGCATTTACAGACTGTGAATATCTTTCTAAACTAAGGTCAAGAAAATGGAATCTCAATTCATCAAGTCCTGCCTCACCGAGTTCTTTTGCTTGTTCTGGTTTAATCGGTATGGATGTGTAACAATGAATATGATGCTGATCTCCAAATGCCTTTTTCAGTTCTTTAATTGCTAGAACAGTCTTGTCGAAATCAAGCATCGGGTCGCCTCCAGTAATGCCGGTTCCGGTTGCTTTCATCGCTTTACCTTCTTCTATTACTTCATCAAAATTTGAACATCGTCTCTCATTTGCAAACATGTTCGGTGATTCTCTTCTGTTATCAGATAGAGGACAATAGTCACAACCCCAGTGACATTTTCCTGTAACGAAGAGTACAAGTTTGCTTCCCATTTGGCATTGAATACAACCTTCTGCTTCGCCCTCTTCCGGGGGAACTATTTCAGTCGCCATCTGAAGTTGCACGATTATTCCCTCCCATACCTTTGGTTTGAAGTAAGCGGTTTCTAGAGATTAATTTGTGTGGTTTGCTTGAGAGAGCAACCATTCATGGAAACGATAGTCTTCTGTTAATTCAGGATGGAAAGTCAGAGCCATAATATTGCCTTCTAGGACTCCAACAACTTCTTGGTCAAGCCATGCCACTGGATGATTACTTCCCTTTAGGAATCTAGGTGCCCGAATGAAAACACCTTGAAAGGCATCGCTATCGCCAATACTGACGCGTATCGTAGATTGGAAACTATCCTTTTGTCGACCAAATGCATTTCTTTCAATTTCTGTATCTATGAGGCCCTGTTGCGAAAGTAATATTGCGCCGGCACAAGTTCCTAGAACAGGCATATTCTCATCTTTTACCTTTTGCCAAATCTGAGAATACAAATTCTCTGAACGGCTTGCAATTTTCATTGCCGTTGATTCTCCCCCTGGTAGAACAATTGCGTCTATGCCATCAACGTCTGTTGATTTTCTTAATTCCCGAATAGTTATGTCAATTCCTAGTCTCTTAGATGCTTTCCTCAACGAAAACATATGCTCATGGCGCGCACCTTGCAACATTGCAACGCCAATGGTCAGCATAAACACGGCCAATTCGATTAAGTTCTTGACAAACACGGTTCGTAGTGCAGTTATTGAACTGGGCGCGCACGGCCTTACATATGGGCCATGACGGAGACTGCTTCCTAGTCCCGGGGCCGGTAAGGATGAATCCTGCATGCTTGGAAGCTCTCGCTACGCCAACCATAACCGCACGAGGTAGTGAATTTCGAGATGTAATGGCTAGGCTTAACAGTGGTCTGCGTTATGCCTTCAATCTAAGTCCCTCATCCGATCAAAGAAAAAATGAATCTTGGTCAGGTGAAGATGGATACAAAGTCATTACAGTCTCGGGGTCAGGGACTGCTGCCATGGAAATGGTCATGGCGAACCGCTTCAGACCTAACGATCGAGTTTTGGTTCCAACAAATGGAAAATTTGGAGAAAGAGTTGCAGAGATAGGGGATAGATTCTGCAATGTCAAGCACCTGAAATATGAATGGGGTCGGGCATTTGATTTTGGTGAAATCGAGGAACAACTTGCAAGAGGAAATTGGGAGGCTCTAGCGGTTTGCCACAATGAGACTTCGTCAGGTATAACTCAAGATGCTGTGGAACTTGCAGAGATGTGTCAAAGACACGGAGTTGCGTTTATCATAGATGGAATAACAAGTGTAGGAGGTCTTCCTGTTCATCCAGAAGAATGGGGGGCAGAAGCAGTGGTTGTTGGCGCACAAAAGTGCACTGCCGGTCCTAGTGGTATTGCAGCAATCGCTGTAAATCAGCATTTCATTGATCGATGTATTGCAATTAGAAATCAAGATGATTCTAATCCAACTTACTACCTCGACATTCTTCCTGCAATCAAGAAAGGTAGTGATGATCAAACGCCATGGACGCCGGCAATTAATCCGGCAATGGGCTGGGCAGAAGCGCTTGAAACTTTGAAAGAAGAGGGATTAGAGAATCGTTGGCAAAGATGTGAATTAATGGCTAAAGGTGTGAGGAAATTGTTTTCTGATCTAGGATTTGAATTACTTGCTGATGAATTCTTCCGCTCTAATACAGTTACTGCCATCCTTTATCCTGAGGGGATAAATGATGACTGGCGCACCAGACTAAAGGATGAATATGCTACGCAAGTCATTGGTGGGCAAGAACATCTCAAGGGTAAAATGTTCAGAGTTGGAAGTATGGGAGAAACTCCAGTCTCAGAGATGATAGAGGGTTGTAAAAGAATGATATCTTGCTTCAAAGACTTTGGATTAGACCTTCCTGAAATCGATGTTGATTCTTATTTTATGTGATATGTATGTATATTGTATTAGGTCGTTTCCAGCCATTTCACAAGGGCCATGCCTATTTGGTAGAAGCTGCTTTAGAAAAAGGTACAACTACTATCGC
>Ga0163110_10000181_pt1 | contig 28414 bp, 27 predicted proteins | sample CRUFie1St17metaG_FD_108703 | JGI IMG/M metagenome (GOLD analysis project Ga0163110, IMG submission 108703) | Marine microbial communities from the Costa Rica Dome - CRUD Field 142mm St17 metaG | ecosystem: Environmental > Aquatic > Marine > Oceanic > Photic zone | place: Costa Rica: the Eastern...
GGATGACATGCGAACCAATGAACCCAGCCCCTCCCGTGATGAGGAGGGATTGAAAGGTTCGGGGCGAATGTGGTGCTTGGGGTTCGGTCATGGTACCAAGTTCGGCTCAAAGGCTCCAGTAGTCCAAATCCCCCGTCTTCCCGCGGAACACGCCCTTCACATCCACCACCGTGCCCTGCCCGCCACGGAGCAGGTTGCGGAAGTCAGATTCGGTGTAGCCCACGTATTCGTCGTGGTTGACCGCCGCGATGATGGCGTCGTACGCGCCCTGTTCCGGAGCCTCCCGTAGGGTCAGCTCGTATTCCTCGTGCACTTCCTCCGCGCTGGCTTGCGGATCGACCAAATCCACATTCACGTTGAACGATTCGAGTTCACGAATGACGTCGATGACCTTGGTGTTGCGGATGTCCGCCACGTTTTCTTTGAAGGTCAGTCCCATGACCAGCACCCGTGCTTCAAGGGGGTTGATGTCCCGCGCCAGGAGGCGCTTGACCGTCTGCTTGCCCACGTAGAAGCCCATGCTGTCGTTCACGTAGCGGCCGCTGTTGATGACCTTGGCGTGGTAGCCGAGTTTGTTGGACTTCCAGGTGAGGTAGTAGGGGTCGATGCCGATGCAGTGGCCGCCCACGAGGCCAGGCTGGAACTTGAGGAAGTTCCACTTGGTTCCCGCAGCTTCGAGCACCTCGAAGGTGTTGATGCCGATGCGGTCAAAAATGATGCTGAGTTCGTTGACCAAGGCAATGTTGACGTCGCGTTGGGTGTTCTCAATGATTTTGGAAGCCTCGGCCACGCGGATGCTGCTGGCGCGGTGTGTGCCCGCCTTGACCACGAGGTCGTAGGTTTTGGCCACAACATCCAAGGTCGTGTCGTCGCATGCCCCGACCACCTTCACGATGGTCTCGATGGTGTTGACTTTGTCACCGGGGTTGATGCGCTCAGGGCTGTAGGCCACAAAAAAGTCGACCCCCATCTTCAACCCGCTGACTTCCTCCAAGACAGGCACGCAGTCTTCTTCGGTGCAGCCGGGATACACGGTGCTCTCGTACACGACCACATCGCCCTTTTTCAGGGCCTTGCCCACAGTACGGGACGCCGCCAAAAGCGGTCCGAGGTCCGGTTGGTGGCTGGCGTGAATGGGGGTGGGCACAGCGACGATGTGGAATGAGGCTTCTTTGAGGTCATCCGCATTGGCTGTGAAGGCGATGTCACATCCTTCAAACCCTTCAGCCGGAACTTCCTCCGAGGGGTCTTCACCGCGGCGCATCATCTCCACACGTCCTTCATGGATGTCAAATCCGACCACGCGGATGTGTTTGGCAAATGCCAAGGCGATGGGCAAGCCAACGTAGCCCAAACCGACCACAGACATGGTGGCTTCCTTGGCCACGAGTTGATCGTACAACGTGCTCATAGGGGGGTGATTTCGTGGTTGTTCAATTGGTAGGATTGGCCTGATTCTGGACATGTGGCGCGGCCTTGTGCATCGAAGGCCAATTGAACGCCGTGGGCGGACATCCAGCCTGCGTGTTTGGCCGGCACGCCCATGACCAAAGCGTGGTCAGGAACGTCTTCGGTGACCACAGCGCCCGCGGCCACAAAGGAATGCGCGCCAAGGGTGACACCACAGCGAATGGTGGCGTTGGCCCCGATGGTGGCCCCGCGCTTGACAAGCGTGGCTTCGTATGCTCCGCGTCGGTTGACGGCACTTCGGGGGTTCCGGACGTTCGTGAACACGCAGGAGGGCCCGAGGAAGACATCGTCTTCCACGGTCAGACCCTCGTACAGGCTGACATTGTTCTGCACCTTCACGTTTTTGCCCAGGACCACGCCACGGGCGACAAAGGTGTTTTGGCCCAAGCTGGAACCTTCGCCCACTATCGCTTCAGGCATCACGTGGCAAAAGTGCCACACTTTGCAGCCCTCGTGCAGCACAGCGCCTTCGTCCACAATGGCGGAGGGGTGTACAAACGCGGTGGGGTGGATGGAAGAGGTCACGAAGCGGTGTTGAGGGGGCGGCCAATGCTGCGGTAGGTCCATCCAAGACGGGCCATTTTTCCTTTGTCATAAAGGTTCCGTCCGTCAAAGATGACTTTGCCGTTCATGCGATTCGCCATGTCGTTGAAGTCAGGCGTGCGGAATGCGGCCCATTCAGTGCAAATCAGCAAGCAGTCTGCCTCATCGAGGGCGTCCATTTCTCGGCTTTTGTAGTCGATGACATCCCCGATTTTGGATTTGACATTGTCCATGGCTTCTGGGTCAAATGCCACAATTTGGGCTCCTGCAGCCAGGAGTTTTTCAATCATGTAAAGGGAAGGGGCCTCTCGAATGTCGTCCGTTTCAGGCTTGAACGCCAATCCCCACATGGCCACCTTGATGCCTTCGAGCGACCCGCCAAAGTGTTCTTTCATGGGGTCGAACAAAATGGTTTTCTGGTCGTCATTGACGTTCATGACGCTGGTCAGCACCCGAAAGTCGTACCCCACATCCGAGGCGCTTTTGCGAAGGGCTTTCACGTCTTTGGGAAAACAGCTGCCCCCGTATCCGATTCCAGGGTACAAGAACCGAGACCCAATGCGCGGGTCAGCCCCCATGCCTTTGCGCACCGTGTCGACGTCTGCACCCACGAGCTCGCAAAAATTCGCGATTTCGTTCATGAACGTGATCTTGGTCGCCAAGAACGAGTTGGACGCATATTTGGTCAGCTCTGCACTTCGCTCATCCATCAGGATGAGAGGCTTGCTTTCGTTGGTGTAGGGTTCGTAGAGTTCAGCCATGATTGCCGCAGCTCGGTCGCCTGAGCAACCGACCACGATGCGGTCCGGCTTCATGAAATCGTCCACCGCAAAACCTTCGCGCAGGAACTCGGGGTTTGACACCACGTCGAAGTCGACAGCGGCGCGGGCTGCGATGGCTTCGCGGACTTTGTCGGCCGTGCCTACGGGCACCGTGCTTTTGTCGACGATGACCTTGTAATCGGTCATCATTTTCCCGAGTTCGTCCGCCACACCAAGGACATAGCTCAAGTCGGCAGACCCATCTTCATCCGGAGGGGTGGGAAGTGCAAGAAAAACCACGACACTGCCATCCACGGCTTTTTGCAAATCCGTGGTGAACTCCAAGCGTCCCGCCGCGATGTTTCGATGGAACAGGGTGTCGAGGTTGGGTTCGTAAATGGGAACCTCACCGCGTTGCATCGCGGCCACCTTGGCTTCATCGATGTCGACACAGATCACGTGATTTCCCGTGTCTGCGAGGCACGTTCCTGTGACGAGGCCAACGTATCCGGTTCCGACGACTGCAATGTTCATGTTGGGTTGGTTAGGTCAAGTGGACGGCAAAAGTCTGAAAAGTTCCGCAACCACACGTGTTTGCATGGCTTCAGTGAGTTCCGTGTGCATGGGCAAGGCCAAAATGCGCCCCGCCACGTCATGCGCCACCGGCGTACCCTCCCGCACGGTCCTTGCCGTTTCGGCAAAGGCGGGCTGTGAAGACAGGGGTGTGGGGTAGTAGACCGCCGTTGGAATTCCGACGTCTTTCATGGCCTGCTGAAAGGCCGTTCGGTCCGTCCCGACGGGCAAGAGAATGCAGTATTGGTGGAAGGTGTGCGTGCTGTGCGCGGCGCGTGCGGGCCGAGTCACCTCCGTGAAGGCCACGTCGTCGAGGAGTGCATCGTAGCGCGCCGCAGCAGCCCGCCGGCGGGCAATCAGGTCCTCCCAATGGGTGAGCTTCACGTTGAGCAGGGCGGCCTGCAAGCCGTCGAGTCGGGAGTTGAACCCCACTTCGAGGTGGTGGTATTTGCGCTCTGCCCCGTGGTTGGTAAGGCGCCTTACCCGCGCGGCCAGGTCGGCGTCGCGGGTCATCACGGCCCCTCCGTCGCCGAGCGCACCGAGGTTTTTGCTCGGGAAAAAGCTCGTGGTCCCCATCGTCCCCAGCATGCCCGAAGGTCCTTGGATGCGTGGGCCGCTCCACACGGTACCGAGGCTTTGGGCATTGTCTTCCACCAGGTGAATCCCGTGCTCCTCGGCCCAGGGCACGAGGGCATCCATGTCCGCACATTGGCCAAACAGGTGCACCACCATCACGGCCTTCGTCCGCGGGGAGCGCGCACGCTCGGCAGAGGCGGGGTCAAGTTGGAAGGTTGCGGGGTCGATGTCGGCAAAGACAGGCGTGGCTCCGACTTCGGCGACGACCTCGGCGGTGGAGATGAACGAGAAGTCGGGCACGATGACCTCGTCCTCCGGTCCCACACCTAGCGCACGCAGCGCAAGCGCCAAGGCGTCGGTGCCGTTGCCACACCCCACCACGTGGCCGCCGAGTTCGAGGCTGTCGTTGAGTCGCTGCTCAAACGATGCGACGTGCTTGCCACGAATGAACGACGACTCGGCGAGCACCTGGTCAATGGCTTGGTCCAACTCGGGACGAAGGCGTGCGTGCAGTCCCCCCAAATCCACCATGTGGATGGGTTCGTGCTGCGCGCCGGCAGCGTGCTCGGACGGGGAGTGGGACGAGGCGTTGGACATCGTAGAAAGGCGAAGATAGCACGTACCTTGGGCCCATGAAACGCGCGAAAGGGCTTGGTGTTGTGTGCTTCCTCCTGGGCTTGGGTCACGGGGTGTGGGCCCAAACCGACCGCGACCTCGACCAGACCTCAGTCCAGTCGCCCCATGTGGGCCTGATGGTGGGGGGGATGGCGCCTCAAGGCGATTGGGCCCTGCGCTATGGATTCTACGGCCAAATGGGCCTGACAGCCGGCATCAAAACCGAAAACAACGGCTACCTCTACCTCAAGGCGACGTCGTGGAGTGGGGCAGACGTGAGTGAACCAGGGTTGCTGTCCGACCTCATGACCGACCAAGGCCAAATCATCGACAACGAAGGCGACATCGCCCAAATCACCGTCACGGGTCGCGGGGGGCAGTTTGGGCTGGGCGTGGGGAAGATTTTCCCGACGGCATGGAGCAACCCCAACAGCGGCTGGATGGTGAAAGTTGGCGGAGGGTCCCTGCATCACAACGTGCATTTTGACTACTCCGAGAACCGCATCAGTCCGCTGGAAGACGAGCGGGTGAAAGGCTACGACCGGATGCGGTGGGGTGCCTATGGTGAGGTGTTCACAGGGTATTGGCTCATGAGCGACGACCAGCGCATCAATGCCTTCGCCGGGTTGTCCGTGGGGGTGGCGAAGACGTTTGCCCTGCGCACCCAAAACTTCGACACCCTCGAACCCAACGCCCCCCAAGCCTGGGACGGTTGGATCGGCCTCGAAGCTGGCTGGGTGTTCCACATTTACCAGCGCGCAGCCAAAGAATACTGGTACTGATGCCGCTCTTTGTCTTGCGAATCGGAAGTGTCCTTTGGGTTGGATTGCTCCGCATTTTGGCCGGGTTGGGCCATTCCCGGGCCCAATCTCGGGTCGCGATTCGCAAGGAAGGTCATGACGCGGTTCTGCAATGCCTGGACACTCCGCGCATGTGGTTCCACGTGTCGAGTTTGGGCGAATTGGAGCAGGCCATCCCTGTGATGCAGGCCTACCGCGCCCTTCACCCCGACACCTCGTGGTTGCTGACGGTGTACTCGCCGTCCGCGTGGCATCCCATGCAAGCCAAGGGCGTGGCCACGGTGGTGGACGGGTGGCGTGAAAGCGATGTCCTCGCGGTGCTTCCGGAGGATCTTCCCGGAACGTGGCGGACGTGGCTGGAAGCCTTGAATCTCCGTGGTCTGGCACTGGCGAAGTACGACCTGTGGCCCAATTTGCTCGCGGCCTGCCAAGGAAGAAACATTCCCATTCACGTGTTTGCCGCGGCGCCTTCGAGCACGCGACCCAATCCCACGCCCTCCACGCCTGCACTGTGGCGTCTCGCCACAACCATCAGCGTGCAGGATGCGGCAGCGGCCGACGCCTTTGCGCAAATCGGCTTGCAGGACAACGTGTCGGTCGACGGCGATCCACGCGTGGAGCGCGTCCTCACACGGTCCGCCAATCCCGAGAAGTTGTGGACAGACTGGGCCGCTTCGGCGGGACAAGTTGTGATCGCCGGAAGCACATGGTCCGAAGAGGAACGTGCACTGCGATCCATGGATTGGCATCCCCAACGTCGCCTCGTGTTGGTGCCTCATGACATTTCCGAGCCGCATCTGGCCGACCTCGACCGGCAATGGGAGGGAGGCGCCATTCGTGCGTCGGCATGGCTGGACCTGGATGACGCTTCGCGGGCGTTGTGGAGCGTGGTCATCGTCGACAGTACGGGCATGCTCTTCGACCTGTACCGCATCGGCACCGTCGCTGTGGTGGGTGGCGGTCACGGCACAGGCCTTCACAACGTCCTTGAACCGGCCTCGGCGGGTTTGCCCATCGTCACCGGCCCGGACCTTGGGGCCTTCCGTGAAGCCCACGCACTCGAAGAGCTGGGGGCGTTGACAGCCGGAGACGTTGCCGACCTCACGACGGCGTGGCTGGCCGATGCTGCGAGTTGCCGCCAGTTTGGGCAAGCTGGAAAAGCGTGGTTGGAAACCCAGCGTGGGGCGTCAGAGAGAATCGTGGCGCGCTGGTCTTGAGTCGTTGGTGAAAACTTACTTTTGTGGCGTCCGAATCAATTCAAGCCCGGATGGTGGAATTGGTAGACACGACAGACTTAAACTCTGTTGATCCGAATGGATCGTGCGGGTTCAAGTCCCGCTCCGGGTACCGACAGGGAGAGCTCAGAAACGGGCTCTCCTTTTTTCGTGATCCTTTTGTACGTTGGCTTTGAGCCCAGGATAACTGCATCAATCACCCTTTTTGAACTGATAATCCTTGATTAAGATGTATTCTTGGATTGGGCTTCCCTCTTTGTCATTATGAGTTGAGAAAGACCCTTGTTTGCATCAAAAAGTCAATGTGGGGTTTTAGGCTTAACATATCTATCCACGAGAAAAACATGAGGACAAAAGAGGCAGATTGGATACGCTACGGCGATGAGATGCGGCGCCCCTTGCTCGTCCACAAGGACTTGGGGAAGTCGTTGCGTGTCGTCATCGTGGGGGGTGGTTTGTCTGGCATGTGTTGTGCGTATCGAATGGCCCAAAAAAGACCAGACATCGAGGTTGTTGTCCTCGAACGAGGCAAACGATTGGGAGGAGTGATTGACACCTGGCGCGAAGGTGAGTGGGTATGCGACGTTGCGGTGAATGCGACTCGACCTCATCCAGCGTTTTGGCGACTTGTGGATGATTTGGGCTTATCCAAAGGCTTCAAGTCCTCCAATCCCAAAGCGAATGCGCGCTGGGTTTTGCTCGACGGAAAGGCACATCAACTTTCAGCAGTGTCTCTTTTGAAAATAGGACCCTTGCGGCTTTGGAGGGGCATTGTCAAGTCGAGATTGGGAGGGCAGTCTGTGGCAAAGGCAATTCCACATCCACAGATTGCAGACGCTTTTTGTCTCGGCATTGTGAATGACGTAGCAGCAAATGTGGATGCGGACTTTCTGGTTCCATCTCTAACAAAATTTGGTGCTGGTCCCACCTTGTCCATGTGGAGATTGCGGCGCGAAATCAAAGCTTCATATCCCTTGTTTGTTCCTAAGCGAGGTTCGATTGCATCCCTGGAAGGCGGCATGCAGATGCTGGTGCAAACGCTCGCCGAGAAATTGAATGAGATGAACAACGTGACGGTGAGATTGAACGTCGAGGCCAAGGACGTTGCAACCGTCGCAAAGCAAAACGACGTGACGCCATCCGCCGTCATTTGGTCGGCGCCAGGCCACCTTGAGAAAAAAGAATCAACAGAGCTTTCAATTTTTGCAATAGGCTTTCATAGAGACCAGGTCAGCCACTTGCCTCTGGGATATGGCACTTTGATTCCCGACCGCACCTTGCCTATAAGCGGTGTTCTGAACGAGAGCGACATCCATTGCTCGAAGCGATGCCCCAAGAATCACAGACTTTTCAGGCTCATGGTTCCACACCAGAGGTGGGATGGCACCGAGGAATCTGTGTTGTCCTGTGCGGAGCAATTGCTCGCCCCGAGCCCTGTCATGTTCTCGATGGTTGGAACCCGTCGGATTCCCAGGTTCCCGCCTGGCTACATGTCAAAAATGAGCGAGGCAGCATTGGATCACACTTACGTTGGTTGGGGAGCCACAGGTGTGGCCATCACTCACGTCGTAGCGGAGGCTGAGCGGCTCGCTGATTGTTTTGACAAACGGCCAGGATCTTGATTTGAGTTCAGCACTTTGGATGTTCTATCTACCTGGCCTTTTGTGAAGAAAGCATTGGTAGATGCATTTATTAAGGCCGTTCGAAAACAGATGGCAAAGAAGTGAAGCATTCAACATCGACTTTTGTCACATCGAGAAACCTTTGGCGCCCCTTCTAAATTTCGATGCCCATCGTCAACCTGAAAAAGACGTGTTAACCATACTTTCAGCCATGGTTTAAACCTTGAAAAGAGCTGCATCATTGTCTGACATTCAATCACACTTAAGGCTGGCCATCCGTTTGCCAAATTGGTTGGGAGACACCTTGATGACTTACCCATTGCTCGTTCAATTGGACAGGGCTGGGATTGACTTTACGTGTTTTGGACATCCATGGGTGTCAGACATTTTTTCATCCACGGGGTTTTCTGTGATTGCGAGTCCGCAAATCAGGGAATATCGGCACATGCGCCGTCAATACCGCGCTGGATCTTTTACGCATGCCATTCTATGCCCATCTTCATTCTCGGCTTTGATTCCGGCAAAATTGGCCAACGTGTCATCTGTTGGTCATCACTTTATGTGTTCAGAGCGGGTGCGACAGGATGTTGAACGTCATCGCGTGGAACAATTCCACGCCCTTGGCCAACCATTTTTTGGCAACAACACATCCATGCAAATCCCACAAGATTTTATTCCATTGAATGATTGGAGTTGCCAAAAGGCAAAAAGCGCCTTGGAAGTGCATGTTGACGGGCCCTTTGTCGCTGTTTGTCCGTACGCGACCAATCTGCATGAAGGTCAAAACAAAGAATGGCCGCATTGGAATGAATTCGTGACTGCCTATCGCGGCAAACCGCTCATTGGCCTTGTTGCAGCTCAAGATTTGGATCGATTTAGGAAAGAATTTCCTGGGACTCCGGTGATTTCAGAATCTCTTTCAGTCACCGCTGCCATCATGTGCAAGGCAGACCACGTTGTAACCAATGACAGCGGCGCCATGCATTTGGCATCATTTTTTGGAGCTCAAGTCTTGGGACTTTTTGGAGTCACGAATGCTGATGAAACACGGCCTTGGCATGGCAAATATATGATGTCTGTTGAAGGCAAATGGGCGGATTATAAGGATGTTATCGCCTACTTAAACTCCAAGTGACCTTCTCATTTCCTTTCAGTAAAGGCTCACCAATTTGCCCGCATCGGCCTCTCCTTCTAAAAGGGAAAGAGATGGCAAACAATGATTTTGTGGACGCTTTATTGTTCGCATTGAACATGTCGTAATTGGTCTTTTCGATATGGCATGTTTGCCATTCTAATTCATCCTAAAGTAGTCAAAGTACAGCAAGGGATGGTTGAACAGCCACCATGCTCATTGATGCAGTGGATTGCCGTCAATCTGGCGATCAGTCCTTCCTCCTCCAAGGAATCGCGCAAAGCCAAGAGTTCATCAACGTTTGCGAAGAAAGGGTTCGAGAAGTGACCCGTCAGGGGTACAATTAAAGTGCCTCACCTCGAGGCGTTTTTCTTTGGTTCTTGGTGTGCGTGCGGGAAAGCATGATATTCAACCCATGAAGCGACTTTGTCTTTTGGTCTTTGGATTGGCTTCTTTGGTGCAGTGCAAAACACCAGAGGAAAGTGTTGTTGGCACGTTTGTCCTGGATTCAGAGGTGGGGTGTTCTGCCTGCGTGGAAGCAGGTCCCGAAGTCATGTCGTTTGAGGAGGATGCCCCTGAGGGAATGTTGCGTGGTTATCGTTTTGAATTTGAGGGAGGTGCATATCATGCGGGACTTTATGAGTTCGTCTATCTGGAGTCCTCGGTTGTCTTGGTCCTTTACCCTGAGACGGCCTCAGTCGAACACTTTGGTCTCATCGGCAGTGTCCTTCAATCGAATTACCGCGTGGGACAGAGAAACATCCGCGAGCAGTGCAATGGGCTGCTCGATTGCGTGTGGCGCAGGGAGGGCGGTTGATGCGACTTATCTGCAAAGCACCCTTTTCCAAAGCACAAACCATTGAGCCCTGCAACCTGACACAGGCGCACGCCTTACCTTCGCACAGAATCTACGAGATCATGATGTTTCAAAAGACTTTTCAATCCCTTGGCTGGGGTGTGACAGCTCTCCTGATGACTTTGTCTGTGCAAGCGGATGCGCAATCGTACCGCGGCCGCCGGGCTGGCAGTGTTTCCGCACGCGGAAGCGTGGCGGATTGCAACATGGCTGGCAGCGTCTTCACAGAGGTGGGGCGCAACTTCAGCATGGTTAACGGAGGCCGTTGTGTGTTGAATGGATCGCGATTTGAAAACAGCGAACCTTCCGGCGACATGGGGCCCATCGTGCCCCTCGACGGCATGGACCTTCGCCATTCTCAGTGGGTGGCGGTCGACTTTTTGACCCCTCCTTCGTTGCGTTACGCCAACGCCAGCCAAGCCAACTTCTCCGCCATCCACATGGACGGCGAACCCGTGGAGATGGTGGATGCCACAGGATTCATCGCCACCAAGGCCAAATTCCACGGCGCCCAAATGGCCTCCTGGTACGTCCAAGGGGCTTCTTTCAACGAGGCCAACTTCAGCTCTGCCATGCTGATGGCGTGGACCACAGATGGCATGTCGTACGAAGGCTTGTACGAGTTGGCGCCCGAGGACATGCGTGCGGTGAGCGTGCAAGGTGCCCGCTTCGAGAACTGCGTCTTGGAAGAGTGCAACCTCTCTGGAGGGAACTTTTCGGATGCCACGTTCTTGCTGACCAAATTCACCGAGGAGTGCATCTTCAACGGGGGGGACTTCAGCAATGCCATGTTTGACCAAACGGACTTCCTCGAGGCCAGCCTCAGCGGTTCCGACATGAGCAACATCCGCATCGACAAGTGTTCTTTTGAGGACTGTAACCTTACAGGTGCGCAGCTGCGCAGCGCCATGATCCGCAACACCTCTTTCAAAGGCGCCAACATGCGTGGCGTGTCCTTCGACCGGGCGCTTGTTGACGGGGCGGACTTCACCGGGACCGACCTCAGCACCTGCAACCTCACGGGCGCCGTGCTGAAGAAGCTGGTGGGCACGCCCCCAACCTTGCCGCAGGATTACGTGATCAAGTCTTACCAGGACGAAAACGTCGATGCGAACGGGGACACCCTCCGCACCAACGTCTACGACATCGTGATCAGCGAGAACCGCTACAACGACGGCTTGCGCGAGAAGCGCGACTGATTCGCCACACGGTTCTCAGCGAACCACATGGCATGAACAAGGGCAGCCTCCGGGCTGCCCTTGTTGTTTGCATTGGATGCGGTCAAACCCGCGCAGGAAGGGGATGGGACTCAGTCCTCAATCACCTCCACGCGGAAGGTGTCGCCTTGGCTGATCTTCTCGACGAGGTCGAGGCCCTCCGTGACCTTGCCAAAGCAGGTGTGGTTGCGGTCGAGGTGGGCGGTGTTCTCGCGGTTGTGGACGATGAAGAACTGGGAGCCGCCTGTGTTTCGGCCTGCGTGGGCCATACTCAGCACACCTTTGTCGTGGAACTGGTTGTCTCCGTCGAGTTCGCAGTCGATGGTGTAGCCAGGTCCTCCGCTGCCGATGCCTTGCGGACATCCACCCTGGGCCACAAACCCGGGGATGACTCGGTGGAACTTGAGGCCTTCGTAGAAACCTTCTTTGGCAAGCTTGATGAAGTTGGCCACCGTGTTGGGGGCGTCCTTCTCAAAAAACTCCACGGTCATCGTGCCGTGGTCGGTGTGAATCTTGGCGTTCATGACGCAAAGATGCATCACCCGTCCAAACCGACGTCCATCTTCCGTCTTTGACAGTCCCAACCCTTGCCCCACAACAAAAAAAGCCCCCCGTTATGGGAGGCTTTTGATGAGCGAGAAACGAGATTCGAACTCGCGACCCCAACCTTGGCAAGGTTGTGCTCTACCAGCTGAGCTATTCTCGCAAATGGTGCCTGAGAGACCCCAGGTGTTCCGCTCGTTTGCGGGACGACAAAATTAGCACAACCTCTCCTTTCTGCAAAGGCCGCGCGCAATTTTTTCTCTTCGCCTTGGGGGGCAGCCCAAATCTTCGGAGCATTGCATCCGCAACCGCGACACAATGAATTATTTGGCGCACATGGTGGTGGGACACTGGGCAGGCCTCGACGAGAAGGGCGTGCTCGGCAACTTCATGGGCGACGCCGTCAAGGGACGAGATGTGGAAGGCATGTGGGGCGTGGACGTGGGGGGAGGCATCCGGTTGCACCGGGCCATCGACGACGTCAGCGACCGCCACGAGGCGAGCCGAGCAGCGCGCAAGTTGCTTCGGGAGACGTGCGGGAAGTGGAGCGGGGTGTTGTGGGACGTGTTGGTCGACCACGTGTTGGCCCAGGACTTCGAGCGCCTCGCGACGGGATGCGGTGCGCTCACGGACTTTGCGGGGAGCCACGAGGCGGTCCTGGCCGCGCAACGCGACGTCATGCCGGAGCGCAGCCGCAGGTTTTTTGACGCCATGGTGTCGCACGGGTGGTTGGTCGGTTACCGCGATCCCGAGACTGTAGATGCGGTGCTCGTGGCGATGTCCCGTCGACGGGAAACTGCCGGACCTGTGGCGCGGGGGTGGGAGGCCTTTTTGAAGGACGAGGATGTGTTGCGTGGGTTGGGGTGCGATTTGGTCCAACACATGGAGCGGTGGGGAAAGGAGGTGAACCTTGTATCTTTGACTCCACAGCATCTCTGAAGATGCGACGCGCACCGGCACCGAAGCCTGGAAAGCGCAAGACAAGATTGATTGCAACCCTGAAGACGAGACCCATGGCGGATGCTTCCATCAACTTTGACGCGCTGAGTTACAACAGCATGCGGGACGACCTGGTCATCCCAGAATACGGCCGTTCCATTCACCAAATGATCGAGCACTGTCTCACCATTGCCGATAAGGCCGAGCGCAGCAAATGTGCTGCTGCCATCGTCAGTGTGATGGGCAGCGTGGTGCCGCAGGAAGGGGAGAAGGAAGGGGCCGAACATAAGCTTTGGAACCAGTTGCACGTGATGGCGCGCTACGAGCTCGACGTCGACAGCCCCTTTCCCAAGCCGGAGCCGGCCGAGAAGGACAGCGCACCCGCCGACATGGATTACCCCAACGCCCAGTCGCGTGTGGGCCACTACGGCAAGACGACGCTCGACTTGATCGAGGCCGCCAAGGCCATGCCCGAGGGCGAGGAGAAGAACATCTTGGTCGTGAAGCTCGCGAACTTGATGAAGCGTCACTTCTTGACGTGGAACCGCAACACGGTGGAGGATTCAGTGATTGCGGGCGAGCTGAAGGCCAAATCCGGTGGTGCCCTCATCCTCCCCGAGGATGCCGAACTTGAAAGCCAAGCGGACATCTTGCGCAGCGTGCGGAAGACGAGCGACGCTCTGGCGCGTCCGCACAAGAAGAAGAAAAAGCGCCGTTGAACGGGCGCAGGAGTCCCCAAACAGGGGTTGATAACCCCTCGAGAAAGCGCACGATGGCGTGAGGCGTCCTCCGAAATTCGGGGGCATGGGAAGTTTCATCATTGAGGGCGGGCACCGCCTGCAGGGGGAGGTCATTCCTCAGGGTGCCAAGAACGAGGCGTTGCAGATTCTCTGCGCGGTGATGCTCACAGCCGAGCCGGTCACCATCCACAATTTGCCAGACATCGTCGATGTCAACAAGCTCATCAACTTGTTGGGCGACCTCGGCGTGAAGACACAGCACTTGGGCCCAGGCTCCTGGCGCTTTGAGGCAGACGACGTCAACCTCGACCACCTCAAGTCGGACTCGTTCCGCACCAAGGGCGGGGCGTTGCGCGGGTCGGTAATGATCCTCGGACCGATGCTGGGCCGCTTTGGCATTGGCGCCATCCCACGCCCCGGAGGCGACAAGATTGGCCGCCGCCGCATGGACACCCACTTCATTGGCTTCCAAAAGCTCGGCGCCGAGTTCAGCTACGACGCGGCATCCGGGTTCTTCAACGCCAGCGCTCCCGACGGATTGAAGGGCACCTACATGTTGCTCGACGAGGCGTCGGTGACGGGCACCGCGAACGTCGTCATGGCGGCGGCGTTGGCAGAGGGCACGACCACGATTTACAACGCGGCCTGCGAGCCTTACTTGCAGCAGCTTTGCAAGATGATCAACCGCATGGGCGGAAAAATCAGCGGCGTCGGATCGAACCTGTTGACCATCGAAGGCGTGCCGTCGCTTGGCGGTACCGAGCACCGCTGTCTTCCCGACATGATTGAGATTGGCAGCTTCATCGGCATGGCCGCCATGACGCAAAGCGAGATCACGATTAAGGACTGCGCTTATGACGAGCTGGGGGTCATCCCCAACGTGTTCCGCCGTTTGGGCATCCAGATGGAGCGCCGCGGCGAGGACCTCTACATCCCCGCACAAGACCACTACGAAATCGACACCTTCATTGACGGCAGCCTCTTGACCGTGGCCGACGCGCCATGGCCAGGATTCACGCCGGACCTGTTGAGCATTGTGCTCGTGACGGCGACCCAGGCGCGGGGCAGCGTGTTGATCCACCAGAAGATGTTCGAGAGCCGCCTGTTCTTCACGGACAAGCTCATCGACATGGGCGCCCAAATCATCCTCTGCGACCCGCACCGCGCCACCGTCATCGGCCTCGACCGCAAGGCGAGCTTGCGCGGCGTGACCATGACGTCGCCGGACATCCGGGCGGGTGTCAGCTTGCTGATTGCCGCCCTGAGTGCGGAAGGCAAGAGCACCATCCACAACATTGACCAAATCGACCGAGGCTACCAGCACATCGACGATCGTTTGCGTTCGTTGGGAGCCCAAATCGTTCGTGTTTGACCCCTTTCAACCTATCTTTCATGTTCAATCAACGACCTGAGAAATCCCCCCGAATCATGTGGAAAGTAGGAGCAATGTTGGCCATGTCCGCCTTGGTGTGGTCTGGCTGGTCCACCAATGAAGAGCCCATCATCATCGCACCTGCGACGGTGGAATTGAGCGGCAAAATTGGCCACAACATCGGGGACGAGGCCCCCGAGATTGCCATGAACAACCCCAAGGGCAAGGAGATGCGCCTCAGCGACCTGCGCGGGAGCTACGTGTTGATTGACTTTTGGGCCTCTTGGTGCGGTCCCTGCCGCCGCGAAAACCCCAACGTGGTTCGCGCCTACGACAAGTACAAGAAGGCGAAGTTCAAGGACGGCGAAGGCTTTGAGATCTTCAGCGTGTCCCTCGACTCGGACATCCCACGCTGGGAGTCGGCCATCAAAAAGGACGACCTCGACTGGAAGCACCACGTCAGCGACCTGAAGAAGTGGGACAACGAAGCGGCGGTCATGTACGGCGTGAATTCCGTGCCGATGAGCTTCCTCGTGGACCCCAACGGCATCATCGTGGCGAAGAACCTGCGCGGCATCGAATTGCACCGCCAACTCGACAAGTACGTCACCAGTTTCTGACGACCATCGCAGGGACCGCCACACGGGCGCGACCTGACAGAATTTGCAAGGGCTTGGCATCGATGTCAGGCCCTTGTCGCATCTTCTGACACCTTGTCGCATCTTCGCGCTCGGAACGGCGCTTGGCATGTGGTTTGACCTACGTGGGCGCAACCCAAACATTCAACCGAACGCCATGAACACGGAAGACGTGAACGACCCCGAGGTGAAAGACGTGCAAGACGACACCCAAGCCCCAGAAGACAACGCGGAGCAGGCTGCCGATGCGGCCTCTGAAGCCGCCCCTGAAGCCGCCCCGGAAGCTGCGGATGCAGGGCAGGAAGAGGCCACCGATTGGCAGGACAAGTACCTGCGCCTGTACGCCGAGTTCGACAACTTTCGGAAGCGCACGATGCGTGAGCGCGGGGATTTGATCCGCAACGCCTCCATGGACGTGCTCGAGAAGTTGCTGCCCGTGTTGGACGACCTTGACCGTGCGGCGGCCAACCCCAGCGACGACGCGACCGTGACCCGCGAAGGACAGGCCTTGATCCACACCAAGCTCCGTCAGTTGCTCGAAGCCCAAGGCCTCGCCAAGATGGAGGTGAACCAAGGGGACGCCTTCGACGTGGACCTGCACGAAGCCATCACCAACATCCCTGCGCCGACGCCTGATTTGGCTGGCAAGGTGGTCGATGTGGTGGAGCCCGGATACAAGTTGAACGACAAAATCATGCGCTACGCCAAGGTGGTGGTGGGGCAATAAGGCATCATGGCCAAACGCGATTACTACGAAACACTCGGCGTCTCTAAGGGTGCCTCGGCCTCGGACATCAAGAAGGCCTACCGCAAGCTTGCCCTGAAGTTTCACCCGGACAAGAACCCGGACGACGCCTCGGCGGAGGAGAAGTTCAAGGAGGCGGCAGAGGCCTATGAAGTCCTGAGCGACGACACCAAGCGCCAGCAGTACGACCGGTTTGGCCACGAAGGCATGCGCGGCGGTCCCGGCGGATTTGGCGGGGGCGGCATGAACATGGACGACATCTTCTCTCAGTTTGGCGACATCTTCGGTGGCGCCTTTGGGGGAGGTGGAGGTGGAGGTGGCGGCGGCCGTCGCCGTCGCATGAAAGGGGCGAACCTTCGCATCAAGGTGAAGCTGACCCTTGAGGAAGTCGCCGAAGGCATCCACAAGAAGGTCAAGGTCTTCAAGCAAGTGCAGGCCCCCGGCGTGGAGCACGCCGATTGCACCACGTGCCACGGCACCGGACAGGTGCGCCGCGTGACCAACACCATCTTGGGCCAAATGCAAACGGCCTCGACTTGCAACGTCTGCCACGGCACAGGCCAAAGCATCACCCGCAAGCCCAGTGGAACCGACGAGATGGGCATGAAGCGTGAGGAGGCAGTGGTGACCCTTGAAATTCCAGCTGGTGTGGAAGACGGCATGCAGTTGAGCGTGCGCGGCGAAGGCAACGGTGCCCCGCTTGGTGGCGTGCCCGGCGACCTCATCGTGCTTGTGGAGGTCCTTCCGCACGACACGTTCCAGCGCAACGGCAAAAACCTGCACCACGACCACTACATCAGCTTTGTGGACGCTGCCCTCGGCTCCACGGCTGAGGTGCCGTTGTTGGGAGGCAAGGCCAAGATCAAGGTCGACGCCGGCACCCAGAGCGGCAAAATCGTCCGCCTCCGCGGCAAGGGATTGCCGTCGGTGGACAGCTACGGAAACGGCGACTTGTTGATCAACCTCAACGTGTGGACGCCCAAGTCGTTGACAAAAGACGAGACCCAGGCCTTGGAAGCGCTTCGCGATTCTGCGAACTTTCAGCCTGACTCGGACCACGAGGAGCGCGGCTTCTTTGACAAGGTCCGGGACATGTTCTCGTAACCATGACCACACCCGTCCTCCACACCCAAGGCGTCACGAAGTCGTTTGGCGACCACGTGGCCTTGTCACCGCTTGATGTCGAGGTGCAGGAGGGCCGCATTGTCGGACTGCTCGGCCCCAACGGCGCGGGCAAGACCACGTTGTTGCGCATGGTGACCGGCATCACCAAGCCCGATGCCGGCGAGTTGCGCATGTGGGGCCAGCCCCATCACCGCAAGCTGCTGCCCCGCATGGGATACCTCCCCGAGGAGCGCGGGCTCTACAAGAGCATGCGCGTTGCGGAGCAGGTGCTCTACTTCGCCACCTTGCGTGGCATGGCCCGTCCCGACGCGGAACGGGAATTGAAAGGTTGGTTCGAGCGGCTCGAAGTGGAAGGGTGGTGGAACCGTGAGGTGGCCGATCTGAGCAAGGGCATGGCCCAAAAAATCCAGTTCATCGCCACCGTTCTGCACCGTCCTGAACTGCTCATCCTCGACGAACCCTTCAGCGGACTCGACCCCATCAATGCGGCCTTGGTTCGCGGGGAGATGATGCGCCTCGTCAAAGACAACGGCACCACCTTGGTGTTGTCGACCCACGACATGGGCTCCGTGGAAGCATTGTGCGACGAAGTGATCCTCCTTCACCAGGGCAAAAAGGTCCTGGCGGGGCCCACCGACGTCGTTCGTGAAGACGCCCGCCGCGGCCGCATTCGTTTGGCGATGCGCGGCAACCTCATGGCGTTTGTGGCGGAACTCGGTGCCCGCGCAGAGCTGCTGTCCAAATCCACCCGGACGGAATCCGCCAACGCGTCGGACGCCATCCACGACTTGGACATCGCCCTGCCGGAAGATTGGCCGATGCCGTCCTTCTTGGCCTGGGCTGTGGGGCATGTCGACGTGTTGGAAGCCGTCCCCTTGAAGCTGTCCATGGAGGAAGTGTTTGTTCAATCCGTAGAATCGGCCTCGTCATGAATCAGGGCGCCTTTCACATTTGGAGCACGGTTGTGCGCCGCGAATACGTGACCCGGGTGCGCCGACGCGCCTTCCTGGTGGCCACGTTGCTGGGCCCCGTGTTGTGGGTCGGCCTTGTGGCAGGCATCGTCCTGCTCACCCAAAGCACTGAGTCTCCTGCCAAAGTGTGGGTGGTGGACCACGACGGCCTGCTCACCGTGCCTGCGGATGGGGGGCAATTTGTGCCGACGTTCCCGTCTTGCTATCCGGAGCGGAGCCTCTTGGAATATCGGTTTGGGCGAGAGGCGAAGGAGGCCGAGGTGCTTGAAGCGGAAGGCTTCACCTGCATGGTCGAGTTGGACGAGGGCATTTTGCAAAGCAAGAAGGCGCAGCTGCTTCATTTGGAGCCGCCCACGGGCAAGGCCAAACGCTGGATGCAGCGCGACCTGAGCCAAGCCCTCGAGCGCCTCAAGGTCCGTGAGCAATCCGACCTGAATTACGACGACTACCTCGCCCTGAAGACAGACGTGGTCTTGGTGGGCATCGACATGACCACCGGAGAGCACAAAGGCGCCGGCCAGGGCGGCCTCGGCTTCGTGTTCAGCATCTTCATGCTCACCTTCGTCTTGGTGTACGGCATGCATGTCATGCGCGGGGTGATTGAAGAAAAATCCAACCGCATCGTGGAGGTCGTCCTCAGCACGGTGCGCCCAGGCCAGCTGTTGGCAGGCAAGATTGCAGGCATTGGCCTCGTGGGCTTGACCCAAATCGCCGCATGGGCCGCACTCAGCTGGGCGCTGATGCTCGGGCTGGGCATGGCCATTGAGCAAAGTGCGTGGATGGAGTCTTGGACGGCCACGCAAGGGCTCACCGCCGGAACGGCCGATTTTCAGACGGTCCTGGCGGCCGAGGAAGACCTGGCATTCTTGCTCGAGATCAATTGGGGGGTCATGCTGGGATGTGGCGCCCTGTACTTTGTCCTGGGATACGCCATGTACGCGGCGTTCTTCGCGACGATCGGGGCCATGGTGGAGCAGGAAGCCGATGCACAGTACTTGATGCTGCCAGTCATGATGCCTTTGCTGTTCAGCTATGTCTTGGCCTCCATGACCATCGACGCGCCCGAGAGCACACTGGCCATTGTCAGTTCGTTTGTGCCTTTTTCGTCGCCGGTGTCCATGATGGTACGACTTCCCATTGGCGTGCCTTGGTGGCACGTCGCGATCAGCATGGCCCTGCTGGCAGGCACCGCGGCGTTGCTCGTCGCACTTGCGGCCCGGGTTTACCGCGTGGCCATCCTCATGTACGGCAAGCGCCCCACCTTCCGTGAAATCGTCCGATGGACGCTCCGTCCCGATTCCGGGGCCCTTTGATCCCCTTCAGAACCTTCATCTCATGAACAACTTCCGCCGCGTGGCCGTCATCGATTGTGGCACCAACACGTTCAACTTGCGCATTGTCGACGTCGGTTCGGCCGCGGGTTGGATTCCGGTGTTTGGGCAGCGCGTTCCTGTGAAACTTGGGCAGGGAGGCGTGGCGAAGGGCATCATCACGGCGGACCGCATGGCCCGCGGCTTGGATGCCTTGGCCTCGATGAAGGAAGCCACCCGCAACTACAGGGTCGAGGAGGTGCACGTGATGGCGACCAGCGCCATGCGCGGGGCCAAGAACGGCCAAGACTTTGTCGCCCAAACCAAGGAACTCACCGGGTTTGACATCCAAGTCATCTCCGGACAGCACGAAGCCCGGCTCATCCAGGAAGGCATCGCCCTGAACTTCCCCGAGGGCGTGCAGGAGACGTGCTTGACCATGGACATCGGAGGAGGGAGCGTGGAGTTCATTGTGTGGAACGCCGAGGGCATCCAATGGGCCCAAAGTTTCGACACCGGCGTCGCCCGCCTGCACATGCTCATGAACCTCGGCGACCCCATCGGTGCCGAAGGGGTGGCCAAGATGCAGCCCTACTTCGACGACGTCATGGCGCCTTTGAGTGCCGCGTTGGATGCGTTGAAGCCCACGCGCCTTGTGGGGGCGAGCGGCTCGTTTGACACCATCGCCGATTTGATGGGCACGCGCACCCGGCGCGAACGTCCCGACCACGCCCAAACCCCGGAAGCCCACCCGGTCACCGATGCGGTCCCGATGGAGGCATGGTCTGACGTGTTCACGCAGCTCACGACCCAAGACGCGCATCACCGCGCGGCGATGCCCGGCATGGACCCGGCCCGCGTGGACCTCATGCCGTACAGCGCGGCGCTCATCCAATGGGTGCTGGGCCACGGGTGCATCCAAGAGATGTGTCGCGCCCCTTACGCCTTGCGCGAAGGCGTGCTCTCTCGCATTGAGCGGGGGCTGCCCTTGCTGCCTTCCCTCAGCTGAGGAAGTGCACGGGCGACATTTTGGCATCATCTTTGGCGTTCAAGCCCCAAACCCCAAGCCATGGCCCACCTGCTCCTCATTGACGACGAAGCGCCCATCCGCGCGAGCCTCCGCGAAATCTTGGAATATGAAGGCCACAAGGTGGCCGAAGCCGGAACGGGCATGGACGGGATCTTGGCCGCGACCAAGACGTCGTTTGACGCGATTTTCTGCGACGTCAAAATGCCCCAAATGGACGGCCTCGATGTGTTGGACATGCTGGCCAAAAAGCAGGTCGCCTCGCCCGTCATCATGATTTCCGGGCACGGCACCGTCGAGTCGGCCGTGGACGCCCTGAAGAAGGGCGCGTACGACTTCATCCAAAAGCCCCTCGACTTGAACCGCGTCCTCGTGACCCTCCGAAACGTCTTGGAGCGCGAGGTGTTGGTGGAGACCACGAAGGTGCTGGCCAAGAAGGTCCACACCTCGCAGTCCCACCAAATGGTCGGGGAATCTGATGGCATTCAGCAGATCCAGCACATGGTCGACACCGTGGCGCCAACCGATGCGCGGGTGCTCATCACGGGTGCGAACGGGTCCGGAAAAGAACTCGTGGCGCGTCAGGTGCACAACCATTCACAGCGCGCGAACGGTCCGTTTGTGGAAGTGAATTGCGCGGCCATCCCGTCGGAGTTGATTGAGAGTGAATTGTTTGGCCATGAGAAGGGGGCCTTCACAAGTGCGGTGTCGCAGCGGAAGGGCAAATTCGAACAGGCCCAAGGCGGAACGCTCTTTCTCGACGAGGTGGGGGACATGAGTGCCTCGGCCCAAGCCAAGGTGCTGCGTGCCCTGCAGGAAAACAAAATCTCACGTGTCGGCAGCGACAAAGACATCCAAGTCGACGTGCGCGTGGTGGCCGCCACCAACAAGGACCTCAAAGCCGCCATCGCGGCGGGTGAATTCCGGGAAGACTTGTACCACCGTTTGGCCGTGGTGCCCATCCACGTGCCCTCGCTCGCCGAACGCGCCTCGGACATTCCGCTGCTCGTGGCCCATTTCCTCGACGTGCTGTGTGCTCAATCCGGCCGTCCCGTACCCAAAGTGACCGCAGGTGCCATGACGGCCCTCACCAAGGCGCCTTGGACGGGCAACGTGCGGGAGTTGCGGAATGCGGTGGAGCGGTTGCTCATCTTTTGTCCTGCAGGAAAATCGGTGGACGACGCCCTGGTCCAAAAATTCGGCCACCTCGGCTGATTCTGTGCCCGATTTGTGGGCATTCGTGCCTGGTTGATTTATGTCGTTTGTTGATTTTCAGCAAGATGGAGGCAACCCTTATAAAAAGTGTCCGTCTTACACGCGAAAACGTACACCATGGAATTCTTCGACACCTTGGAATTGGATGGAGGCTTGGGCTTGGGCCTGTTGTTCATCTCGCTCATCGGCCTCGCAGGCAATTGGCGCCTTTTTGTGAAATGCAACCAGCCGGGTTGGGCGGTCATCGTCCCAGGCTACAACGTGGTGGTGGCCATGCGCATCATTGGAAGGCCGGCCTCACACGCGCTGTATCTCTTAATCCCTGTGTTCAACCTCTACTTTTTCTTCAAAACCATCTTGGAGTTGGCGAACACCTTCGGCAAAGGCAGCACCTTGGACTACGTCCTCGCATGCGTGTTCAACGTCTTTTACATCTTGAACTTGGGCCTCAGTGAGGAAGAAGATTACCTCGGTCCCGTGTTCGGTGAAGCCGGACACGAATCCAACAACGCCCCCCATATGGCGGTGGCGGCGTGACGCATCAGAACCATCCTTCTTGACACAAAAAAGGCGCCTCGACGGGCGCCTTTTTTGTGTGCGGTGAGGTGCTTGGGTCAACCCGCCACCTTGGCCAAGGCGGCATCGATGGCAGTCTGAAGGCCGTCGGCATTCTTGCCTCCCGCCGTGGCGAAGAAGGCTTGACCACCCCCGCCGCCACCAATGTGGGCGGCCAGTTCGCGGACCAAGTTGCCGGCATGCAGGTCGCGCTCGGCCACCACGTCGTCGCTGATTGCAATGGAAAGGGTCACCTTGCCACCGGCGCTGCTTCCGAAGACGCCAAAGAACGGGGCATGCTCTGCTTTCAATTGGAAGGCGAGGTCCTTGATGTTCTTCGCATCCAAGTCCAAGATGGCGCCACAGACTTGAACGCCGTTGACGGTCTTCAGTCCTGCGATCAAGTCGCCCTTGACGTTACCGGCGGCTTCGCGTTGGAAGGCCTCGATGTCTTTGGCCATTTTGGCGTTGGACTTCAAGAGGTCGCCGATCGCTTGGGCGGGGTCGGCGCTGCCTTTGAGCAGGCCGCGGATGTGGGCGAGTTGTTCCCGTTCGTTGCGCTGGGCTTCCATGGCCGCGTCGCCGGTCAGGGCTTCGATGCGGCGGATTCCGGCGGCCACGGCACCTTCACTTTCGATGCGGAAGGGGCCGATGGCGCCCGTGGCGGGCACGTGGATGCCGCCGCAGAGTTCCTTCGAGGAGCCAAACTCAATCATGCGCACGGTGTCGCCGTACTTCTCCCCAAACAACATCATGGCACCCGCCGCCTGCGCGTCCGCAATGGCCATGTTTCGGTGCTCCTGGCACGAGAGGTTGGCCAAAATGCGTCGCTGCACGAGCGCTTCGATTTGGGCGAGTTCGTCGTCGGTGACTTTTTGGAAGTGCGAGAAGTCGAAGCGCAGTCCGTCGGGCTTGACAAGCGAGCCTTTTTGCTCCACGTGGGTGCCGAGCACTTCGCGCAGGGCCTCGTGGAGGAGGTGAGTCGCGCTGTGGTTCCGAGCGCTCGACGCGCGCAAGGCGGTGTTCACCTCGGCCTCGAACGACGCGCCAGAAGGCACACGGTCAAGCACGTGGACAATCAAGTTGTTTTCCTTCTTGGTGTCCAAGACCTGGTACGCCTCGCCGCTGTCTGAGGTCAGCGTACCGCGGTCGCCCACCTGTCCGCCACCTTCTGGGTAGAAGGGGGAGCGGTTAAACACTGCTTGAACGAAGGTTTTCTTTTTGGCCGTGACTTCGCGATAGCGAAGCAAGGCGACTTGGGCCTCGGTGTGGTCGTAGCCGATGAATTCCGTGGGGCCGTCGCTCTCCGCCACGATTTGCCAATCGTCGGCGGTGATTTTGCCGGCTTCGCGGGAGCGGTTCTTTTGGGCGTCCAGCAACGCTTGGAATCCGGATTCATCGACCTTCAATTTCTGCTCGCTCGCAATGAGGGCGGTCAGGTCGACAGGGAATCCAAACGTGTCGTACAGCTCAAACACCACGTCGCCCTTGAGCTCGTCGCCCTCCTTCATCCCTGAAGTGGCCGTCGTGAGGCGCTCCATGCCAGAAGCGAGGGTCCGCAAGAAGGATTGTTCCTCCTGCTCGATGACCTGTTCGATCAGGCCACGCTGGGCTTTGATTTCAGGGAAGGTGTCGGACATCTGGGCGTCGAGCACGGCCACGAGTTGGTGGATGAACGGCTCATTCATCCCGAGGAAGGAAGAGCCGTAACGCACTGCGCGGCGAAGGATGCGGCGGATGACGTAGCCCGCGCCGGTGTTTGAAGGCAGCTGGCCGTCGGCAATGGAGAAGGCCACGGCGCGCACGTGGTCGGCGATGACGCGGAATGCAATGGCCTCTTGGCTGTCGTCCTTGGGGTAGGGCTTGCCGCACGCCTTGGAGATGGCGTCGAGCAGTGGCGTGAAGATGTCGGTGTCGTAGTTCGACGTGACGCCTTGCATCGCCATGGCCAAGCGCTCAAAACCCATGCCGGTGTCGATGTGCTTGTTGGGCAAAGGCACGAGGGAGCTGTCGGCCATCCGGTTGAACTCCATGAATACGAGGTTCCAGATTTCAATCACTTGCGGGTGGTCTTCGTTGACCAAATCGCGTCCATCCACCTTGGCGCGTTCTTCGTCGCTGCGCAGGTCGATGTGGATTTCGGAGCACGGTCCACAGGGCCCTGTTTCGCCCATTTCCCAGAAGTTGTCCTTTTTGTCGGCCGCAAGAATGCGGTCGTCGGCGATGTGCTTTTGCCATTGGGCGCGCGCTTCATCGTCTGCGGGCAGCCCGTCGCCCTCGTCGCCACCGAAGACCGTGACGTACAGGCGCTCCTTGTCGAGCCCGTAGCGGTCGGTGAGCAATTCCCAAGCCCAGTCGATGGCCTCGGCCTTGAAATAGTCGCCAAACGACCAGTTGCCGAGCATCTCAAAGAGGGTGTGGTGGTAGGTGTCCACCCCCACTTCCTCGAGGTCGTTGTGCTTGCCGCTGACGCGCAGGCACTTTTGGGTGTCCGCGATGCGGGCGTGCTCGACAGGTTGGTTGCCCAAGAACAAATCCTTGAACGGATTCATCCCTGCATTGATGAACATCAAGGTCGGATCGTCCTTCACGACCATGGGGGCCGAGGGCACGATTTGGTGTCCTTTTTCCTTGAAAAAATCCAAAAAAGTCTGTCGAATGCGGCGTGATTCCATGGGATTCCGAATTGCAGCGTGAAAGTACGGCACACATTCCACCGAAGAATCACGACCTTTGCACTTCCATGAAGTGGACTCGGAGAAGATTCAATCCCAACACCTTGCGTGTGGAGCAGGTGCCTTTGACCCGGCGAGAAATCGTTCGGGGGGTGCTGTTGCGCACTGTCGGGGTGCTGGCCATTGGGGCGACGAGTGTGTGGTTGTTTGACCAGGTTTTCCAGTCTCCAGCAGACCGTGCAAGGGATCGTGAGATTGCCTTTTTGGAAGGGCAGTTGGGGGAGATGCGGGGGGAGTTGGTCACCATGGAGCGGGCCATGGAAGACATGGCGGAGCGCGACGATGCGGTGTACCGCACGTTGCTCGGCGTGCAGCCCGTGCCCGAGCATCTGCGCAATCCAGGCATCGGCGGAACCGACCGAAACGCCGACGTGCGGGGGCACATCCACTCGGAAGAAGTGGCCGACTTGAAAACGCGCATTGCCTCCTTGCAACGCGCCATGGTGGCCCAGTCTAAATCCTTGGACGAAGTGACCGAGATGGCCTTGGAGTACGAAGACCGCTTGGAGGCCATCCCGGCCATCCAACCCATCCGGGCCGAGGACTTGAACCGCATGGCCGGGGGATGGGGATGGCGCATTCACCCCATCTACAAGGTCCGGAAGTTCCACTACGGGTTGGATTTCAGCGCCCCCGAGGGTACAGAAATTTTCGCCACAGGTGACGGGGTGGTGGTCAAGGTGAAGCGCCTGTACAACGGCTACGGCCGTCACGTCATCATCCGCCACGGCTTCGGGTACGAAACGCTGTACGCCCACATGAGCAAGTCCCTTGTGCGGAAGGGCGATCGCGTGAAGCGCGGGCAGGTCATTGGTTTGGTCGGCAGCACGGGCACCTCCACGAGTTCGCACCTGCACTACGAAGTGCACAAGAATGGCGAGAAGGTGAATCCCGCGCACTACTTCTTCAACGACCTCACGCCAGAGGAGTACGAGGCCATGCTGGCAGCGTCGGAGTTGGAGACCCAGAGTCTCGACTGACGCAAAAGGCCTTGCCAGAATCGCGCGCTGCGTCCTATCTTGCTGCAGCACATGCCACTCAATCAGCCCATCCAAAAGCGTTACTTCAGCATTTCTGAGGTGGCCAAGTTGCTCGACGTGAAACCGTCTTTGCTGCGTTTTTGGGAGAAAGAGTTCAAGCAGATCCAGCCCAAGACCAACGCCCGCGGCAAGCGCGCGTACAAGCAGGAGGACATCGACATCATCCGCCGCATCTACGACCTTGTCAAGGTGCAAGGATTGACCTTGGAGGGGGCGCGCAAAGCGCTGACCTCACGGAAGGGAGAGGCGAGCGAACGCGGCAAAGCAGCGGTGCTGGCAGCCCAAGCAGCCCAGCAATCTCAGGCCCAAGCAGCCCAAGCGAAGTCGGCCGAGCGTGCCGAAGCGATTGCCAAGCTCAAGCGGATTCGCCAGAAGTTGCTCGAGGCGCGCGCGGCGCTGCAGGGATAAGGTGATTTTTCACGTAATCGTCAATGCCGTCCTCCAACGATCGGAAGGGCGCTGAATAGCCATTGGCGCGCAGCTTCGTCAAGTCGGCTTCGGTGAAGTATTGGTACGTGTCCCGGATGTCTTCAGGGGTGTCCACAAACGAAATGTTGGGCTCCTTGCCCATGGCGTGGAACGTGGCGGTGGCGAGGTCCAAGAAGGTGCGGCCTTTTCCACTGCCCAAATTGTACAGCCCCGAGTGGGCCGGAACGCGGTGGTGCATGAAGTGAAGCAGCACACTGCACACGTCCTCGACGTGGACGAAGTCGCGGGTTTGGTGCCCGTCTTGGTAATCTTCTCGGTGACTGCGGAACAGCTTCATGCCGCCCGTGGCCTGCACCTGCCGGAACGTGTGCAAGACCACGGAGGCCATGCGGTTCTTGTGGAATTCGTTGGGGCCGTAAACGTTGAAGAACTTGAACCCCGCCCAGAAGTAGGGCTTCCGTTCCTGCGCCAAGGCCCACGCGTCGAAGTCGTTTTTGGACCGGCCGTACGGATTGAGGGGCCGGAGGTCGGAAACGACGTCGTGGCTGTCGACGTAGCCCAGGGAGCCGTTGCCGTACGTCGCGGCAGAGCTGGCGTAGATGAGGGGAAGCCCAAATTCCACGCACAGGTTCCAGATCTCCTTGGTGTAGTCCAGATTAAGTGCATTCAAGAGTTGCTCATCCTGTTCCGTGGTGTCGGTGCGCGCCCCGAGGTGGAAGATGAATTGGACTTGGCTTTCGTTGGCGCGGAGCCAATCGGGGAAGGCCAATCGGTCCACCCGGGTGACGGGGAGGGGGGCGTGGTTGGCGCGTTTGGCCTCCACGCTGAAATCATCCACAAGCACCAATTGGCGGTAGTCCGCCTCCAACAGCCTGACGGCAAGCACGCTTCCAATGAAGCCCGCAGCTCCGGTAACCACAATCATGGCGCGAAGGTACTCCATGGGAACATCCGCTACCTTTGCGCGGTTATCTGAGCCATGAAGAACGTCTACGTCACCCGCCGCGCCCGATTCAATGCTGCCCACAAGTTGTGGAATGACGAATGGGACGAGGCCAAAAACCTCGAAGTGTTCGGCAAATGCGCCAACCCCAACTGGCACGGCCACAACTACGAGCTTCACGTGACGGTGAAAGGGGTTCCTGCCGAGGACACGGGCTACTGCATGAATCTGAAGGACTTGAAAGACATCATCAAGGAACATGTCGAGGAGCCATTGGATCACAGGAACCTGAACATCGATGTGCCGTTCATGAAGGGAAAGCGCACGTCGACGGAGATTCTGATCATCGCCATTTGGGAGGAACTCGAGGGCCCCATCGCAGACCGAGGCTGCCACCTCCACCACATTCGCTTGTACGAGACGGAGAACAATTACGCCGACTACTACGGAGGGGAATAAGGGTTTGTCGCCGCAGGGCGAAGTGTGAATTTTGGTCAAGGATTCGGGGCGATGACGCGACAGCGTGCATCTTTGGCCCATGGAACAACCTCCCAAGATTTTTGGCGGCGCCCAGCCGCAATTCAACGATTCAGGCGTGCTCGAGGGCACCTCGGTCTCGTCGTTCATGTCCACCGTGTTCACCTGGATGGTCGCCGGATTGGCGGTCACCGCGGCGGCAGCGTACTA
>Ga0163110_10000182_pt1 | contig 28397 bp, 23 predicted proteins | sample CRUFie1St17metaG_FD_108703 | JGI IMG/M metagenome (GOLD analysis project Ga0163110, IMG submission 108703) | Marine microbial communities from the Costa Rica Dome - CRUD Field 142mm St17 metaG | ecosystem: Environmental > Aquatic > Marine > Oceanic > Photic zone | place: Costa Rica: the Eastern...
AAGTCCGCTACCTCTAGTTGCATCGTCAACGAATCCAACCCAATCCCCGCTACCGTGCGAATCGAGACTATCAAACACCGCTTTCATTTCCATGGCAGGGTTTGCCGCATCCCAAGTATCGTCAATGGTTTGCAACAACTGTTCTATTTCAGAAATCAGTTTATCCGGAATTTGCGTTGGATTATCCGTAGCGAAGTTGCCTTCATCTTCCATGGTTATGCTCGCTCCGTAAACTCCTCCAAGTGAATTAATCGGAACAGTATATGTCCCCTCCCAAATCATGATGCTGTTGTCGTCCTCGTGGTATCCATTTGGTTGCATTACTACCGTATCGATAATTATTGGATTCTGTGGCAACTCACCTTGGATTATCACACCTATAGGGTCATTGTCCGGGAAGAATAGAATGTCCGCAGTGACTATAGTCGTAGTTGATGCAATGTTCCCAGAATGCCCTTTAGTATTAGCAAAAAGTTCGATTTGATCGCCTACACTGGTAAATTTTGTAGTGACAAAACCGTCTACACTGATTACCGAACCGTTAGATTCGTCAATGTTATTTGGTGTTAGACCATTCGCAATGGCCGGTTGTAATGTGAGTGTGACCATCAAAAAAATTAGCAAAGATGCAGGTTTTCGCATGTTGATATTAAATCGCCCGATATATAAGAAACCACTCTAGGATTGATAAGTTCAATATACGATTAAACCCATACGCAAGTCACCATCAACATCAACCAAATTGTAGACATTTCCGGACGGGCCGCTTATCCAAACTAACTTTTCTCCACCTATGGCAAATTCTAACGAGGTCATATCCAGCGAATTGAACCATGAAGATAGGGGTGAAAGCATTGTCGTGTTATCATCCAGCGTATAGCTAGATACATTGTTTATTGACCATGAGGATGAGGGCAGATAACCATAATCATTTGTAACTAAATCGCCAAAACTGATGACCTGGAAAACAGTATCAATCGACGAGTTTGTTGGCGTGTAAACCGATAACTCCGCTTCGCCCCACTGAATCAAATCCTCTACGCCCACTAAATCTGGATTAGCAGTATAGGTTGCAACTATTACTGCATCAGCCGCAGAGTTTCGACAAAGGAAACTATCCGGCAGACACGCATGAATGATTCGACGGTTTTCCGTTGGCGTCTTTATGAGCAGTTCGGGGCCAGAGCGCGCTTCTAAGCCTTGTTCTGTCTCAATGAAGATGGTATTAAGGTCATACTCTGGTAACCACCTTGGTGGGTTGTGTTTGACAGTCAGAGCCCATGATGAAGATATTTCGCCTGCCACCCATTGGAAGTTGACTTGCTCTTCTTGGATGAAATTGCTAGTTGAATAAGTAACGAGATGGGTAAAATTCAGTGAACCCTCAACTCGCCCTAATCGGCCTTGTTGGTCGATGAGATTAGTAATTACGACTTCTCCGTTCAGGATTATTCCGCCAATTGCTGTGGCGCAGTTTACACAAGCAAATGGATCGATATGGCTCACTGATAGTTGTAAATCAGCGATTGCTCCAACATCGAAATCCTGGAGGCCAAAGACATCCATTGAATCGCGGGTTGCCAACTCAATACTGCCCGTCAACGAGGTGAGGTGTAGGTCATCTGCTGTGTCTTCAGCATCGTGCGAATATATCCCAAGAGCAGAAAATATCACCAAGGCAAAAACTAGAGCTTCGACAAAGAAATATCTGTTCTTACCAGCTTGCATTTTATCTGCCTCAATATTACATTATACTAATGATTAGTAAGGTAGGCAAAGATGAGTGGGGCAACAATAGTAGCATCACTCTCAATGTGGTACCTCGGAGTCTTTTCTGTTAGTTTACCCCATGTGATTTTCTCGTTTGGTGGGGCGCCAGAATAGCCGCCATAAGATGCTGTTGCTTCACTTATTTGACAAAACCACGACCATAGTGGGACTGTTTTTGACAAGTCCTGATTTAGCATCGGAACAACGCATATAGGAAAATCTCCGGCGATACCGCCGCCGATTTGAAAGAAGGCTAGCGGTGTTGTTTGAGACTCATACCATTGAGCTAAATCAGTCATGTAATGAATTCCGCTCTTCACCGTTGTTGGGTCGAGACTTGATTGTATCACATGGGAGGCAAATATATTCCCCAAAGTAGAATCCTCCCACCCCGGTACAAATAATGGAAGGTTGTTCTTAGCCGCTGCCAGAACCCAACTGGCTGACGGATCTCCATCAAAATCCAATTCGCCATTCAACAGAATTTGGTAAAAAAATTCGTGCGGCAAAGCGCTTTTGCTGTTATCAGAATACTCCTGCCACTGTGGCAATATGGCGGCTTCTATGCCCCTTATCGCCTGTTCTTCTGGAATACATACATCGGTTACTCGATTCATCCCATTGGCGAATAAATCTGCGTCATCGCTTGATGTTAGGTCTCGCCAGTCGTCAATTGCGTGATAGTGAGAATTCGCCGTCAGCAAGAATAAGTCCTCTTCTAGGTTCGCTCCTGTGCACGATATACCGGTAATAATACCAGAATCTATCAACGGCACTAGTGATTTACCAAGTCTAGCAGTGCTCATTGCTCCAGCTAAAGTTAGGAAGATTTTACCGCCTTCATCAACAAATGACGTTAGTGATTGAGCCGCTCGCTTAATCTCTCCGGCGTTAAAATGGTGGAAATAAGAATCGATGAATTCCCTTATTGACATATACCTCACCCGTTTATGAATCTGGTTTCCGAGTGGCGTTTCTCTAATTTAATCGTCGGAGATGCTTTGCGTATCGCTTCATCCATAGCATCGATTATTGCAACTGTGTCCGCAGTTCCGCATGTGAAACAATCAATGGATAGCCAGCCATTTGCTGAATAACAATGAGCTGTTAGATGGCTCTCGTCAAGTAGAACTACGGCGGCGAATCCTGGGGGCGATTTCGTACCATCAAATTTTTCAACGTGCGAATGAACACGAACCGCTGTGCTTTCATCAATCACTCTGTTCATCAGGCTAATCATCCAATCTGCTACGCCTTCCATACCGGGGAAAAATCCTGTGTAATCCACCATAATATGCATTCCATGTGATTTTTCCATGCTCGCCACCCCTCGATTCACCATTTCCCCGTAATTCGATTATTGATGTGATATACTATTCCTTTCGTTGCAAGCATTGCAGCAGTGAATTGGGTTAAAGGCGTATCTTTTTGTGGCACAATCTCGTTAATGTCCATGCCAATTACCCGTGCATTAGGAGCAGAAAAAACTGCTTCCATTATCTCAACGGCTTGCCAAAAACTCAGACCGCCTGGTACGGGTGTTCCAGTAGCCGGGACAATTCCTCCATCGAGTCCATCAATGTCAATAGTCAGATAAATTGGACCCTCAATCGCGCGCAATTGTGATAACATCTGCTGCCAATTAGTAGTATTTCGTAGAATTTCTGCCGCGAAAAATGTGGTAATTTTATCATCGCTGATTATGCGGCTATACTCTTCTTTGGAATACGCCCTGATTCCAATTTGATAGAGATGTTTAAGCCCGAATTCCATCGCTCGATTAGCTGAGCATGCGTGGGAGAACGGCTCGCCGTCTAACTCCTGTCGTAAGTCGGCGTGCGCATCGATTTGAACAAGATTTAAACGACCAAAATCCAGATTAACCGCTGGATGATTTGTTAGTGACGTCATTACTGCAGGTAGCATTCCATGCTCTCCTCCAAGGATTAACGGAAACGCGCCTCCGGTTTGCCACTCGGCTAAATACGCCGCAATATTAGATAATTGTTGACCTAGACTATTGCCTTCACCGTCCCAAGACGGCGCTGTGTAAATGTTGTAGCCAGCAGGTAGATCATCTGCTAAAATCGGGTCAAATAGTTCTACTTGCCCGCTAGCTTCAATGCAAGATGAAGGTCCATCGATAGTGCCTTGACCGTATGAAGTAGTTAGTTCGTAAGGAACCTGAAGCACTACCACATCAGGATTTTTAGATTCTCCTGGTAAACCAAGAAAGTTACCTTCAACGAACTCGTCTGCCACGAACCTTGGCAGGTTGTTGTGGTATTGAGAGTTTGGTGTCATTTTGCGGAATTATTTTTCAGGATAACAGTAAAAATTCGTCATTTTAACCGATGATTTAATATGGGTCGCCATACAATAGTATATACTGTTCTGGGGCGTAAATACGCCGCTGGGGGTTTGAGATAATGGGTATGACACTAGGAGAATTAACCAAAGCAATACAACAACACATCGACTTGGAAATGGATAGTGAAGTAGCACAAGGAATGGCTGAGCACGCGCTCGGATTCTTTGGGTTTTACAACCGCATTATCGACAACGCATTGGAGCCAACCGATAGAAATCTGTTTTACATGTTCCAAGATTATAATCTGCTAACTACAGAAAGCGAAGAGACCACTCTTTGGGATGGCAGAGAATGGCGGATCCACTATTGGAAATTCAAACCCGACCTTAGAGAGAGTGTTGAGGCCTACATGCAGCGTAGCAAGAAAACAGAAGAAATTGATCCCTTTGCCGATGTTTATTCAAGCGGCGACGCTGGGCAGATATGGACTAGAGAAAGTGAAAAAGTTGTCAATCCTAATGCGTTTACTAGCGACTGGTAATGCAAATTTAATCCAAGCATTTTTTTCATAGAATAGATAGGGTTATTCATGCGAGTGGCGGTCAGTCTTGTATTTTGCATGCTACTCGCGCTAGTTCCTGCTGCTACGGTGCAAGCAGAATCGTCGGAAGAGACATCATGGCCTGGTGACCCAATCGATAGTCACGTTCACATGACTTGGGCAGCCATGACCCTTGAAGTGAATGAGTGGGCTGATGATTATCCAGAAATTGTTGACCTAATGAGCGCTGGAGAATCTGAATTAGGCAGAGCATTGTGGGTGGTTAGGTTATCCGATTGGTCTATGGATACTAAAGCAGATGGTAGCCCAAAAGAAATTGTCTACATCGATGGTGGTCACCACGGTAACGAGTATCTTGGCACAGCACTGGCTTGGCTATCTGCAAAATGGTACATCAACGGCTGGGCAGAAGGTAATGAGGAAGCAATCACCGTGCTAAAAAATACTGAAGTACATGTTTTGATAATGCTAAATCCCGATGGTAATGACATTGATACTCGATGGAATATTAATCAGGTTGATCTCAATCGAAACTATGACCACTATTGGAATACATGTCCAACCACACAGCCAGGGAGCAGTGCATTCAGTGAATCTGAAACAATGTATAACTCGATTTACATGAATGAATATGTCACGGATGCAGACCTATATGTTACAATGCATACCGGAGTCTGGATTATGCTATATCCGTGGGGCAAATGGGCACATCAACCGGCGGATTGGGAATTATTTTGGCAAATTCGAGATGATGTTAATGCGAACATTTCCAGTATCCCAATCCAGAACGCCAACCAGGGTCTATATCCAAACTGCGGCACGAGTAGAGACTACGGATATGGAGTCATGGGCTTTCCGACATTTACCTTTGAAACAGACGACGAACAATTCATACCGGGATCTTTTGAAAATTTGAATGATCGATTGGAAGAAGAAATGGATGTAATGAGGTATCTCATCAACAATGTTTGGTATTGGCGCGCTAGGCTAGATGTGCGTGAACTTCAGGTGTCTTCTAATGATATAACCCTCGATGTAGTCAATCACGGGCAAGCTTCAACTTCTAATGCTACCATACAATACACTGATTCTGCCGGTGAAGTGTTATGGACTTCTGAAGCATTTACGGTAAATGCCAGCAACAGCACAACTGTTAGTTTCGACCTATCTGGAATTTCTCCAAACAGTGATGGGTCGTGGCAAATGTATTATCAAAAGCGAGTGATTAATGCATCAACGTGGGTTACTGAAGCAATAAACACCAGTGTAATCAAATCAAAAAGCGCTGATAACGCTGAAGGTTTGTTCGGGTTTGGAATATTTAATCCATTGACAGTGATAATATCCGTCATTGGTTTGGCAGCAATTCTCAAACCGGAAGATGAAGAAATCGAAGAATTGTGTCAACCATGTGCACACGATAATTGAAATGGTAGCGCTCATACGCCCACACAGGCGATACCATGGAAATGACTGTAAGCGTAAATGACAATATCAATGGAACACTAATTCTACCTCTTGTAGAAGGCACTGAATCAATCCCAGAAGATTGTGAACGAGGATTGCCACAGGCAATGAAAGCACAAATTAACCGTGTTCTCAGTGATGGTGACTTCAAGGGCAAAGCAAAGTCGACAATCTCCTTGGTTGGTGGCGAGGATGGAAAAATAATTCTTGCTGGGCTAGGTAAAGCTGACAGTGTATCAGCGCACGATTATCGCAAGGCTGGTGCCGCAGTTTTTGCTAGCATCAAGAAAATTCATGGCAACGATTTCACCGTCCGTTTTTCTAACGCAGGTGTCGCACACATGGCAGCATTTGCTGAGGGAATGATGTTGAGAGACTATTCATACAATCATTACAAAATGAAAGATGACGACTCTGAGGATGATGAGAGTATTAAGCAAGTAAGATTAGCATGCAGCGAAAAAGAGGCCGGAGAATTAACAACAATGGTCGAAAATTACCGTGGCGTTGCTAAAGGTGTCCATCTATCCAGAGATTTGGGCAACTGTCCGCCCAATGATATGTATCCTGAAGAATTCGCTGATCGAGCATATGAGTGGGCGAAACAATATGACAATGTCGATGTCACAGTAATCAACTACGATCAGGCACTAAAGCTCGGGATGGGAGGATTGGTTGCTGTTGGCAAGGGCTCATCAAGGAAACCATGTATGGTAATTTTCGAGATGAATAAAGATGTGAAAGGAAAGTGTCCTGTTCTTGTCGGTAAGGGAATAACTTTCGATACCGGGGGAATTTCACTCAAACCAGGCGCAAACATGGACCAGATGAAGTATGACATGGGTGGCTCAGCCACAGTGTTTGGCACCATGGAAGCATTAGCACAAACTGGCCATGAAGGAAAAGTCGTTGGTATCACTTGCATGGCTGAAAACATGCCAGCTGCGAACGCAACTCGTCCCGGAGATGTAATCAAGGGGTTATCTGGAAAAACCATTGAAGTTTTGAATACCGACGCCGAAGGAAGACTGGTTCTATCTGATGGATTGTGGAAAGCTGGAGAATATGATCCAGAATACATTATCGATTTCGCTACCCTCACCGGGGCTTGTGTAGTTGCTCTTGGACACGAAGCTACTGGTCTGTGGTCAAACAACGATGAATTTAGAACTCGTATTCATGAAGCCGGAAACGCTGTTGATGAATTAGCATGGCCAATGCCGTTACTGCCTGCATTTGAGAAGGAAATGACCGACTCAATAATCGCTGATACCAGAAACCTTGGTGCTGGACGCTGGGGTGGAGCAAACACCGCTGCAGCCTTCCTCAAACAATTCGTGCCAAACGAAGGCTACGACAAGGATGGCGAGCAGATAACATGGGCTCACATGGATATAGCTGGAACTTATTGGGGTGCAAAATCAAACACCATGGTAAAAGATGGTGCCACTGGTATTCATGTGAGAACTATCCATCACTTGATTACTCAAGGATAGTTATTGACGCCTCAGCAATAAGACGATTAGTAGTAAAGAGGCAATTGCGGAAGAACCCGCAACTAACAGCAATAATTGCTTTTTATCGTCTTCTTCTGACGATTCATCATCTTCTACCTCATCGTCATCGAACGAACCAAATGTAGCACCGATCGACGGGCCTGTGTCCTCCTCAACATGCTCAATCACAACAATTGTCCCATTGAGGATTTCACCATTCGAAGCGATTGATTGGTAATTGTATTCGCCAACCCCCCAAGTACCATTAAACCATACAAGAAATGATTCTTGACAGTCAGAGGTTGTGTTGTTGTCGCCATAATTACAATCTTGTGATATTTCTCCTGAATCCCAATCTGCAGACCCGTTGTATAGGCCATCTCCGTCTGCATCGAAAACGATTCTGTGAGTTATGTTGTCTCTAGAATCTGCATTGTACCACATGATTGAATCATTGTACTCAATTTGAGTGGCTCCTGGTTGTAGATCATTTTGTTTGATAATTACATTGAACGTGCTGGCTGAGTGGGCCTGTGTATGGCTCGGGACTATGACCAATGAAAATAAAATCACAATCATAGTTGCGTATACCCGCCTCATAGCGCAACCCAAACAACATGCCTAAATAAAGCAAATTAACCTTATATGAATTTTCTACCCGTTAATTGAAATAGAACAGATAGCAGCGAGCGTCATGCTTAGAAGGCAACTACAAGATGATGATGGTGCTGCCGACAAGATAATTGTCATTGCCCTAGTTAGTTTACTGACCGTCAGCGTAATCTCTGCGATTGCGTATATGAATTTAGATTCAGATAAATCAGAAAGTGATCAGTCTACTGCAACAGAATGGATTGACCCTGTCGTCGAAATCGAAGATGAAAACCACAGTCATACTGATCTAATGGCTCACCGATTGGCAACAAGCAATATGCAACTCATCGACTACCACAACCTCAACTGTGATGGTAATGTTGCTCCGCCCGCTGAACTAGACAATGTTGCGGGGCGGCCATGCTTCCCAGAATTCAAGAATGTCGGACCAACTCCCGGTGATTCCTCCGAGATTTCAATTGAAGGGAACTTCATGGAGGATTGTGTTAAGCATCCTGATGGAACCGGTGGCTGTTATGCGTATGTTTCATCATACAATCAATTTGAAATCCTAGATATTTCAGAACCAAATAACATAGTCTTGTTATCAACTTACTATGCTGAAGTAGGTCGAATGATCGATATCAAGGTAACACCGGACAATAACTGGGTTTTAGTCAACCACGAACTAACCAATAGCGACCTAGACCCAATCCCTCAAGACGATGACGCAAACAGCGGTGCAAATAGGTTAGATGTTATCGATGTGTCAAATAAAAATCAACCAATTAAGGTAGCTGAATGGAATAACCCTCCAGCAGGTTTCCACAACCAAGATTTGCATGTTGACTGTGATTGGGAAAATGCACCACCAATTTATGCTCAAGAAGAGTGTCACTTATTCTTGTACGGAGCAGACCCCTATCCTGAGATGGTTGAAGGAGACTCAGGTGTGTTTTACAAAGGAACTCAAATCTTCTATGTCCCGCTCGGTTTCGAGTCTTGGCGACCAGATATTAACGATGAAGACCAGAATGTAAGTCGTGAAATCATCCGCTGGGGTGGATACTCTCCAGAACCTGAAACGACTTGCGGTGGCTCTCTATTCAACCATGACAATGTATTCCACATCCACCCGATAACCGGTCAAGCGCTGCTCTACATCTCTTATTGGGATGCAGGACTTCGTATTGTTGACGTCTCCAACCCTCCAGCTATACCTGACCCTGAGGGCGTATCTTGGCCACAAGATTATGAGGTCGGTCGCTGGTTAGGCTGCCCTAGTGCAGATGACGGTTGGTATGGACCTGACGGTGGCGGACACGCAAATATGACTCCTGAAGAATGGGGTGGCAGTAGCGGTGCGCTAAACGGCAACGGGTGGATTCACTATGCTGTGCCTTATGACCACTTGCTGTGCAATGGTGCGGCAGAAACAGACCCTGTTGAGACATGGCCGGCTGAGTGTGGAACTGGCCCAGAAGATCCAGTATTCGGAATCAACTGGCGACACCTAACAATGATTGCACCAGAGTATGGTTCCAACACTAATCACACCGGCTACATTTGGACAATAGATACTACAGATCCAGCAAAGCCATTCTTGCTTAGCAAATGGAAGTTGCCTGGAACCAGCATATTGCCTGATGGCAGTGAGCATGAACACCACTACATTCCTGGTGGCTATATTTACAGTCCGCACAATGGAGATACTGGTACCCACGGCCACGTTTACTGGACGCATTATCACGCAGGAAACTGGGTTACAGACCACAGTAAAATCTGGAGTGATATCAAGTGGGTAAACGATGTCCCAGCCCCAGAAATAGGCTTCCCCGCAATCGAGCAATTATCTGAGACTATTACCATGGGTTATTACCTGCCTGCGGGTCCAACTTGGATGGATGACCCAAAAACAGATTTGGGCTATGATATGGCTGATTGCTGGGCTTCATGTATGATTCCGTTTGACTGGGGATTGCAGTATGACCCACGAGGATTCCTATTCATTTCAGAGATGGTGTCCGGTGTGTATGTAGTTCAGATGGATGAAGATATTAATCCTAATTTCATGTATCCATCACTATACACTAATATTGAAGATGAGTAGTTTTCTTCTAAAGGCTAGATAAAATCAGTAATTCGTTGGATTACTGCAGCGTCGCCGAGAAGTTTTCTATGCCCGAGATTATTAGTCAAATAGAGTTGTGAGTTTGGCATTTTCTCATTGACATTAACAGATATCTCACTTTTTGATTCTGCGTCATCATTACAGTGGACTAGTAGTGTTTCAGTCGTTATCTTATCTGCAAATCTATCAGGCCCATATTCTGTCGGATCTACACCAAATGTAATTTTAACTCGTTGAAATAATCTATCAGCATAATATGCCTTATCAAAACCGAACAGCCCTACAAAGTTTTCAAACATCGGTCGGATTTCATAAACACCTAGTGAAATTAAGACGATTTTATCATAACTAGCGCCGAGTCTTATTGAATTTAATGCAGCAACGCCGCCAAATGAATGAGTAATTAACACATCGAACGGACCGAGTTTTTCGGCTATTTCCGTTAATACATCGGTTATTTGTGGCAATGAGGTTTGCCCGCTATCTGATTTCCCGTGGCCGGGTAAATCAATTGCCGTTATATCAAAGCCCTCATTTGATAATCTATCAATCAGCGTTGAAAATTGACCAGACCTACCATTCCAACCGTGGACAAGAAGTATTTTGCGCCCATCATTGGGAATGCGATATATTGCAATATTACGGTTCGATGATGTGTTAATCATCGACATTGTTGCCTTTTCATAAAACCCCAATTCTCTAGCATGAGGTTTGAATTTTATTGGTCCAGAAAAGATATTCCAGAGGAATTTCGTAGTAAGCGATTTGGACACGATGTTGAGCGCCTTAGCTGATAACCGCAGAAACAATGGGAGCCGATAGTGAGCTGCCATAGTGGCGCTATCGGTTTCCATGAAAAATCATAATTAAAGTGGTTTATGATTTATCCTAATCGTCAAACACTTCTACTTCCACCATTTTTTTGATAAATTCGGTCATCTTTGAATTAAACCTGGTTGCTCTAACAATGTGATTGTCAATCCAGTGATAATTACCGCCCCTTGGCTTACCAAACAAGCATGTGTGCCATTTGAAACCATGTCTTGCTAGCCATTCTTCAGTAACAGCTCGGTGTTCTTCTGCTCTAGCAGTAAAAAAACAGATTTGATGTCCCTCATCATACCACTTGTTAATTTGTTCCACTACTCCGTCAAAACATTCTGCTGTGGCCATCCTGTGAGGTTCTTCATTGGGTATATCTTCACAAATAGTACCATCGATATCAATAAGAAAATTCTTACAACCCTCAGGTAAGACTGGTGATATTGTTACCCCTCTCTCGTCTGTTGTCTCGACTAAATCGGTCATGATTTAGGCTGGAAAACTAGGCCTTTGAATAAATCGGGAACTACTTATCGTGATGATGGATGGTAGTTGCTCCACAGACGCGGCACCAAACCTTTGTACCACTCTTTCTAGGGGTGACGCCGGTTATGTCGATTGAAACGCCGCAAACGCACTTAACTACGGTTCCCATTGATAGTGCCAGCACATGATTGTTCATCAATTAAACGCTTTATTGGAACACCTGATGGGATTCAATGCGAACAAAACTCTTGCTTGAAGAGAATCCTTTGATTTCATCGCAGGTTATCGAATGGTTGGTTGCACCATTATCGGCAAACAACATTGCCAACCGACTGCTAATTGTTTGCAGCTCTGTCTTGTCGATTATTGCCCAGCCTCGTATCAGCGATTGGCTATTGCGCCTCATCAGCGGGAACAAATCGATAAAATGACTTACAGTATCGTGGGGTAGGTTGACTAACAGTAGATCTACCGTATGGTTAAATTCTGATATGTCACGCCATTTTCGCCCGTCCTGACATCGTATTTCTACCGTTATTGGCGTGTTATTTTTACTAAGGTATTTTGTGATATTTTGTTGGAGAAGTTCTACTGCTGATGGATTTAAGTCGCCGAGTAAAGCTCTGTCAACCAGACCTGATTCGGTAAGTAATCCGGCCATTGCAGGACCTACCCCCGCGTATGGATCACACACTGTTATTGGCCGACTAAGTTGATTTGACAGCTGTTTTGCTGCGATATAGTTACCGTGGCGTTCCGTTGACAGTCTAGTTGAGAAATAGGATTTATTCGGATCTATCACAATTACTTGGCCGTGTTCTTTCACCCGTGTTAAGGTACTCAAATCGCCATCCCTAGCCTTAATGGGTTGCAAATTACGAACGCGGAATTCCCCTTTTACACCTTTATCCGCGCATATCAATCTTACATTAGGCATTCTTTCTAACATCGCACTTGCAATAACTTCTCGATACGGATAGACCTCGTCCTCTAATTTTACCACCAATATGTCGCCAATGAGTTCATGCGAGCGTGGAATAAATTCGTCCAACTCGGCAAGTAATTCTTGATCAATTAAATCGGTCCAATGTTTAATGACATTATCACTACGTGCGATTACTTTGATCTTCAAGCCCTGCCAAACCACATCACTATCGGATGGTGCATTACCATTCACCGGTATTGCCTTCAATCCATCGTCTGTAGTCAATATTCCGATACCTTCCTCTGCCCAACCATTTGATTTAATCACCTCAAACCAACGCTGGGTATCGACACTCGGCACTATCAAATGACGCATACGCTTCGCCCTGTCCAAGCACCACTGAGGTTTGAGCATGGCGGAAGGTAATGGTAACCCAAAACAGACGGGACTCATGCTGATCGGTATGGGCCCCGGTCTACTAGCTTCAATGACCAGTGAGGCAATAACTGCCGCAGAATCTGCTGATTTTAGGTATTATGAGGCATATACTGCAATATGGCCAACCGAAGAGTTAGAACGTTTAGAACAAAGGGTTGGATCAATAAAGAAAGTCATGCGCCCAGAAATTGAACAACCTCAAGAAATTTTGAATTTAGCAAAAAATAGCCTGGTTGCTGTACTTATCGTTGGTGACCCGCTACAAGCAACAACCCATGTTGACTTACAGCTACAGGCCATGGAAAAAGGGATTGATTGCCGAATAATACACGGCATATCGATAACTAATATCGTGACTGGCGCGATTGGTTTGTCGAATTATAAATTTGGTCGGCAGACTACGCTAACCTACCCCTACGCAAACTGGGTGGCGACGTCACCGCTCGAGGTATTAGCAATCAACCGAATAATGGGCCAACACACATTAGCTCTCTTGGATCTAGACCCTACAGGTGCTGGCATTGGTCAACAACGGCCAATGAGGCCGAAAGATGCTGTCGAATCAATCAGTTTGATGATTGATAAAATTTCAACTGATGTTGAGAATATCGATGACAGTGATGCCTTTGGTAAACTAAAAAAACAGGCTATAGGCGAGATAATAGCTACTAAATTTACTGACTGGCCTGTTGTTTTGTGTAGCGATATGGGTGCTGATAATCAGTCAATAACCTACACTAACCTTGCTAAACTTGGTGACTTACCTGGTGGCAACATGAATTGTTTGGTATTCCCTGCATCCACGAGTGATGTTGAAGAGAAGGCACTTTTACGATGGGCTAGGGAGGAGGGGTGAATTATCATGAGTTGGATTTCTAATGAGATTCTAATTTTATTCTCATTTCTACTGTTCATGGGAATTTTTGCTGGTGTCGGAATCGCCTCAATGTGGGTAAAACAAGACACTACTGATGATTATCTGGTTGCAGGCAGAGGTATGCACCCTGCGCTTGCCGCCCTATCTGCAGTCAGCACATGGAATTCTGGCTACATGTTCATTGGGTTTATTGGGTTCATCTTTCTACAAGGTTATTCAGCAATATGGATTGCTTTGGTGTCGACCATCGGTCAGCTAGTTGCTTGGATATGGTTGTACAAGTATATCCAGAAGGAAGGCAGTGATAGAAATCTGCGTTCATTATCTTCACTTGTATCGAGCAAAACCGGAGCACAAGAAGCAAAGATTGCCGCAATATTATCAGTGTTTTTCCTCGCAATATATGCAGCAGCACAACTTACTGCTGGAGGTGTGGCACTTAATTCGATGCTCGAGTGGCCGGAGACTACTGGAATTTTGATCGGGTTTGTCTTAGTGGTCGCATATTGTTACGCTGGTGGAATAAGGGCGTCTATCTGGACTGATGCCGCTCAATCTAGTGTTATGATAGTTGGCTCGACTATACTATGCGTAGTTGCCATGGGAGAAGTTGGTGGATTGTCTGGCCTTCATAATGAATTAGTCAGCATTGACTCCTCGATGGTAAATATCTATCCTTCAGGACTCAAATTCGGCGCAACTCTGTGGATTGCCGCCTTTTTCCTTGGTGGGCTTGGTGTCGCAGGGCAACCACAAGTCGTTTCACGAGTTATGACCTTGAAAGACGATTCTGATCGGAAACAAGCAATGGTATGGTTCTTTGTCTGGCAAACACCCTTCATTGCGCTGATGTTCATAATAGGTCTAGCATGTCGAGCAATATTCGACGGAACACTATCTGTTGATGATGCAGAAAAAGGTTTACCGCTGTTGGCACAGAGCCTGAATCCAATTTTAGGTGGCGTAATATTAGCCTCGATTTTCGCCGCAACGATGTCAACAGCCGATAGTCAGGTGCTTGCGTGCACTGCAGCAATAACAGATGACATCAAACCAGAGTGGAAGCAAAATCATGGAAGAACTAAACAAGTAACTCTGGTCGTTGCTGCGCTTGCCACTGGAATATCATTAATCGGTCAACAATTTCCCGGCTTTGGCGATTCTGTATTTGCCCTAGTTGTATTTGCTGTATACGGTTTAGGTGGCATATTTGTCCCACTTATACTCATTCGCATGGCTGGTTACGAGCCAGACTCTCAACATACCATCTCGATGATGGTTGCTGCTTTGCTTGGAGTTCTGATCTGGACGGTGTTAGGCTTTGGCGAATATGTATTCCCATCCGTTCCAGGTATGGGTGCAGCGTTCGCCGTTCACTTCACCTTGTGCTGGTTCAGAGACGAGTCTAATTCTAACCCTTTGGGCCGTTACAATTTGCCAACCAAGCAGTTTGCTGCAATTGGTGCAGTTGTGATGGTGGCCCTAGTTGGTGGAGTGGAATATTCGTATTACGCTATTGCTCCAGATGCTAGTGATGCATCGGATAAAATCGGCTCATATTCGGTGACTGGCGAGTATGGCTACCATGAAATTGCCCAAGGTTCTGAATTTATTGAGGACGGTGGTTCAATCACCATAAACGCTAGTTCAGATGATGCAATGAACTCGCTTGATAGTTTCAATATTGTCGGTGTTTTAGTGACCATCACGCACGAAGATACTGAGACGGTAAATGGCCCTCTATGTACTGTAGCCGAGCCCCCACAAGATGATACGGTGGAAGCAACTATCTCGCATGCAAACCTAAGTGCTGGAGAAGCCGATACTAATTCATTCGACTTCCAACTAAATTGGCACAACTCAAGTCTAGTGAACACTAATGTAAGCAATATGACGAAAGCAGATATCGAGTCAATGTTAGATGGCGGTGGTATTGGCTTTGGTATGCATGACTTAGTAATCGGTGTTACTGTGCAAAATGGTGGTGGGCTTGGATGCAATAGTAATGATGATGGTCAAGATGTTAGTTATACCATTGAATTAGTTTCACTAGACTATTCTGTTAACCCGGTCTAGGCTACATAATCACAGTCTAAATCGCATACCTTGATTGGCAACTTTCCATCCCATTTCAACTACCTGAGAATGCTCCTCACTCCATCGATCATAAACTGGATTGGTGTGATTTAGATGAAAGAAGATGATTTCAGGGTCGCCCTGCTGCTTGTATCCAAGCAGTTCTAATGTCTGTTTGATAGGAGGGTGGGGCACATTTTCTTGATTGCGTGACGATAATTCATCAGCAGACCAAAATGTTCCATCTAGCAGTGCGATATCGATATCTAGATTGTTTAACCACGCACGGATAGATGTAGCGCCGTGTAAGGCAAGAGTTTCCTGCCAGGTATCGTGGTCTGGTAAATAGAGTAGGGATTTATTCTGGCCGCGTAAAACAAATCCGTGTGTATCTGACAATTCGCCTCTGTGTGGAACTGTCAGTGGAGTGATGGTAATTTGGTCTAACTTTTCTGCTTGTTCGTTGGTGAACTCGTTAATCGAAAACACCCCTTGATTTACCATTAATTCCCATTGCGGCACGCGTTTGATTAGTCCTGCCATTTGCTCTGAGACATGGAGTTTTACGCCTCGGGCATTCATTGCTTCACGCCCAAACAAACCGAGTCCGTCTACGTGCCCTAGATGGGCGTGAGTCAACCATATATCGCTTGGTATTTGGTTCTCTAAATATTGTAATTGAGTGGTAAGATGTCGTGTGACATCAATGATATGCAAACCCTCAGCGCCGATAATTCCTAGAGAGGTCGGCAAACTGTATTCGTTCGGTGACAACCCGATACAACACTGTTTATTGCAGCCTGCTTGCGGACGCCCACCATCCTGAGCGATTCCAAGCAAAACCAGCTCCGTCATGGTTAACGGATGATTATCTGTATCATCAATCTGTTTCATTCGATAAGTCATAATCACGAAGGACTCAAACCATATCTGTAACTGCGTTGCCATGAGGGGAATATATGGCTAGACCTGCAAAAGTAGAATTCCCCGGTCAGAAAAAACAGAGAGTCCGCTTACGCGGGACTAAGCATGCCAATGAAGCAACGGCAAAGAAGTTGAAGAAAGATTTGTCTAAATTATTAGATAATCCGCATGCTCATCTACCAACTATGCTGTGGAAAGGTAAAATGCGTTGGGGCAGAACTGACCCCGTTACCAAAACCCTCAAAGAATTAGACAAAATAATCACTAAAAAATCAGATACAAAGTGGCTATCAAAACGTATGATGGCGAAACGTGGAGATCCCGTTGCTAAAGCGTTTGCTGGGTCATTACATGCATGTCACGATGAAGATTTCACTACAGTCGGAAAGTTTTCTTCCGCCTCATTTGGTTCTGCATCATTTGTTAGGCGAGGCGATGGAAAGCAGGGCTATCTTGCTGGACTACAGAACTTTTCCAACCTTACACTGAGAATGTTGCCTTGGGAAGAACATGCTAAGCGAGGAATGTACTTCTTTTCTTGGAAAGGCGGTTTTGTCTGCACTGGCCCGGACCCATCACCGCCTGATGAATGGATTGACGATGTGGTAACTCGTTCAAGATTTAGTTTTACAAAAATGGCATTGAATGACAAAACAGTATACTATACAGAGAGTATAGATTTAGATAGTTTGACAAGTAATGAAGAAGTCAATGACTGCATAAAACTCTCATTTTCCCAAGGGACTATTGTCTATATTGGTCTTGGTGATTTAGAAACTGGTGACAAAAAAGACACGTCCTTCATCCAGCACCTAGCTTTGTCTATGTTGCCTCCCTTCCTTCCGTCAGTCGTTGATATTGAAGCTATCTGGAAACCAGAAGGTTGGCCCTCTGAGGAAAATCTACCAGATGACGCTAATGAAGGCGTGGCAAAGATACTGGATGCTTGGCAAGGATTAGTGATGAATGAAGGCGTGGTAGCGCAAGCTGTCCGTCGGTCTGTACTTGATGCGGTGGAGGATGGTTTAATTGTTAACTCAGACTACTACCACTGCGAATCCTTCGATGAGGTACGAGAAGCCATTGAAGATGTTGCTGGCTCAGCTGAAGAAAAAGATCTCGCAGCTCATATTATACTGGCTTGCTATCGAACTGGATTTGAAGATAATTTGGGATTGCGTATCAACACTCGCGGTGAAACCTCGGAACGAAAAACTCCCTCGATTGAAATTGTTGAGGGTGCGAGCTGTGGAGATGTATTAGGCGTTTTGTGGGAGGATTTCGGTCTTGAGGCGTTGGAAAATATCGGGATAGTTGGCGATGAGGCCGAAGAAATTTGGCACAAACAAAATACCAAACCCAAACCGTTTGGAAAATTTTTGAAGAGTTTGGATAATGCGAGAGAAAAAGCCAAACTATCATCGCTAATTCCAACCAAATCAGGTGAATTAGGGGGTGCCTGCGGCCACATAGTCGACCTAATTAGAACTGGTTTGCTCGAAGGTTTAGGCAAAGCAGAACGAATTGCCACATCAAGACATTCATCAATTTCTGAAGCAGCAGCGGCTTGGGCATGGTTACTTGCTGCAGAACGCTCCTCTGGACAAGAATGGCATTTTGACGGTGATGCCCGCAACAAGGCTAGTGGGTGGATGAACACGACTAAACAACTACTTGACACTGGTAAACAGCTACTAGATTCACCGGCCAAAGAAATTGAGAGATTGCAGAACCAGTGGCACACACAATTGGATCAGTTGAAACAAGATACTGGTGAGTCCTGATTCAAACGTTGGCAAAGCCGCGCTCAATATCAGCCCATAAATCCTCAATATCTTCAATGCCGATGCTCATTCTAACATAACCGGGAACTAAGCCTGCTGCGTGTCTGACATCTTCTGGAATCATCATATGACTTGAATTAAATGGGCACTCTACTAATGACTCTACACCACCTAGGCTGGTGGCTTCGTAGATCATTTCCAAGCCGCGCATAAATGAAAGTGCTGCATCATCGCCCCCCTTGACCACGAAGCCAATCATCCCCGTGCCTCGCGGTATAATTCTCTGAGCCACGGCATATTGTGGGTGAGAGCTCAGTGATGGATGATTTACTCGCTCAATCATCGGGTGTGCATCCAAGCGTTTTGCCAGTTCTGCCGCATTATCACAAATTTGCGGCATTCTCACATGTAAAGTTCTCATGCCTCGTTCTAACAAGAAACATGAGTTTGGATCCGCATTTCCGCCAAAGTGAACCTTGCGGTGAAAGATGTTCTCAATATGCTCTTTGGAACCAACTACTGCGCCGCCAATTATGTCTGAATGTCCACCGAGATACTTAGTCGTTGAATGAATTACAAGATCTGCGCCTAACGATAACGGGTTACACGCCCATGGTGAGGCAAAAGTATTGTCGATAATACAGACTAATCCGTGCTTCTTTGCCAATGTAGCCATCGCTTCCACATCGCAAACTTTGAGCACTGGATTGGTTAGAGTTTCAATGTATAGCACCTTGGTATTTTCTTGAATCGCTGCTTCATATGAGGAAACATCCGTCATGTCCGCCATTGTCACCTCAATACCAAAGCGGGGAAACTCTTCGGTCATTAGCCCGTAGGTGCCTCCATACACATCCGCAGAAGCTACAACATGATCGCCAGTCGATAGAATAGCCATTAGAGTTGAAGATATTGCGGCCATTCCGGAAGAGAATACCTCCCCATCTTCGGCTCCTTCCAAAGCACATATTTTGTCGATCACTGCCTCAGCGTTGACCGAAGTGATTCTGGTGTAGAGCAAGGCATGGTGAGCGCCAGCGGCCCAACCAGCATAACGTTCATCGGTTAGCTTATACGTCGATGATTGGAATATGGGAGTGTTTACTGCGTCGCCTACATGGTTGGTACCAGAGTGTACTGCTTTACTCGCAAATCGAGTAAATTTTGGTTTTGAATCTTTTGTCAAAGTGCCCCCTCATTACTCCCAGAACTAGGAGGACTTTGAACGATGCGCAATTTTAGTGCTAATTTGTCGTTTCGTCAGGCTTGCTTGAAAGTAATTCAACGATTATGTTGCCGATGAATAACGCCCCTCCGCCTATTAGTATCCAAATACTCCATGTGACCATGCCAAGCTGAAGGCCATAGATTGTCGCCCATACCGGCTCCAATGCATAGATAATCGCTGCTTGTATTGGGTGCAAATATCGTTGATACATGTTAAGAAACAGTAAGCAAAAGAATGAGCCTCCAACTCCCAGCAATATGACGGGGATTAATACGCCTTCTGAGTAAATCAATGTCCACTGCTTAGGATTCGTCCCATCGCCCAACACGAATACGGTTAATGCAGAACATGCCGTGACAACGATGAATGAGGTTGTTGATACTGCGACCGGGTCTCTTCTGATAGTTATGCGCTGAGTAAACAGAATATGTAATGCGAATAGCAGTGCACAAAAGACGGTGATGAATTCAGCTAGACCCCATGTTAAGTGAGGTGGGCCCTGAATAAAACCCGCACCGAAAGTAGCCAGGCCGACCCCTAGAATCATGATTTTAGTAGGTAGTCTAAGGTTGATAATCGAGGATATTACTGCTGTAAAAACAACGTATAGCGATGTAAGGAAGGCTGAAACTGAAGGGTCTATTTCATCTAAACCGATCATTTGCGTTAGGTATGCAACAAACATCAAACTACCCAATACTAAGCCATCAAGCCAAATCTGTCTGTCCATGAGTGATGCTCGCGCTCGACGAAAAAAGATTAGCATCATTACTGCAGCAATTGCAAACCTAGCAAGGACTAAGGATGATACTACACCATTAGTCCCAAGCATCTCCTTTTCCTCATCGAGAGCATCTAATGCTTGCTTCATCCAAATGAATGTAGCCCCCCAAACTAGAGTGACTGCCAACAGCGCGATAATTGCTATTCTCCGTTGTTTATCTGAACTTTGTAGTATGTCTGATGTGCTAACAAAATCACTATCCGACATGATATTGCCACTCGCCTCGAGTGCATTATGATGGTGGTTAAATTTGGTATGTGATACTGATAAAAAAGATAAGTCTCAAAGAGTGTGTCGAACTCGTTAATCACATGGCTGAATTGGTCAATTCTTGGGAACAACCAATTGACACAGGTGAAATCCCACCAAGTAGCACTAAATTTGATGCTATTGTGGTCGGAGGAGGACCTGGTGGTTCTTCCGCAGCTGGTTATTTAGCAATGGCTGGAAAGACCGTTCTGTTACTCGAGAAGGGTCTATGGCCGCGCGATAAAATCTGTGGCGACGCGGTTGGGGGTAAATCTCTAGGCCATGTCAAAGCACTGGGTGTCAAAGAGACCCTAGAAAGCACACCTCACTTTAGAGTAACGGGCATAAAGTTCTCTTCACCAAAAGGCAAAACAGTGAGGGTTGCATTGCCCGAGGAAGACGTGCAACGCTTGGAAGCAGGTTATTCATTGCCTAGAATGCAATTCGACCACTTGTTGTTTGACCGATGTCAACATCTAGTCAGAGAGAATGGAGGGATGGTAATACAGGACTGTGCGGTTACAGAAGTGTTGTTCGATGATGGTAATGGAGGAGATGACCCTGGTCAAGGGACTGGTGATTTACGTCACGCTAAGGGCGTTGTAGTCAAGATAGGTGGGCGTAATGGAGAAGAGAGAACCTATTATTCATCAGAGATTGTTGGTGCTGCTGGCTACAATTGTCCCGTCGCAAAAGCGGTAGTAAAAGATTCATTCAGCGAAGAAATGGTCGATAACATGCACTACTGTGGTGGATACCGTGAGTATTGGCGAAATGTCAAGGGTTGTGAAGGCGGCGTTGGCGATATCGAAATTCACTTTGTTGATTCTGTAGTACCGGGCTACTTTTGGATATTCCCGGTCAATGATGATGTTGCGAATGTCGGCATTGGTATGGTTATTGGCTTGTTGAAAAAGGAGAAAAAGAAACTAAAGGCTCTACAAAAAGATGTTATAGAAAATCATCCTCTGTTCAAAGAAAGATTTGCTGATGCTGAGATGCTCGAGGGTAGTGGTAAAGGGTGGCAGCTACCATTTGGTTCTCCACGAAAGAAGGAAGCTAATCAACCGCGCCGTGCCAGCATGCGAGGAATCAGATTAGTTGGGGATTCTGCCTCCTTGGTAGATCCTTTTTCCGGTGAAGGCGTCGGTAATGCTCTAGTTACGGGTGAGTTGGCTGCTAACCACATTATTGCCGGAAAAACACCTGAAGAATACCAAGCAGAAATGTGGAAAATACTTGGCCCTGAGTTAACAAACTCATATCGCATGCAGAAGCTTAGTCGGAAAAAATGGCTGATTAATTGGTTCGTTGGCAAGGCGAGTAAGAAGCCACAAATACAAGAAATGATGACGGAAATGATCGCTTCCAAAGAAGCGCAAGAGAATCTCCACTCGCCGTGGTTCATGTTCAAGACATTGATGTTCTAGGTGATTATGTGGACAATAGCCTAAACGAAATTGATGCGGTGTTTCTCGACTTAGATGGTACTATTTACCTCGGTGGCGAATTAATACCTGGCGCTCTTGAGTTTTTACAGCGTTGCAATGATAGGGGTGTAAAGCGATTTTTCCTATCGAATAATTCTAGTCGTTCGGTAAACCAATATCTAGAGAAATTGCAAGGCTTTGGCATTCCTGCAGAACCTGCTGATGTTTTGTTATCTACTCATGACTTACTATCATGGCTTAACAAAAATAACATCACTAAAACTTGGTTAATCGGTACGGACGGGATGAAAACCATGCTAGAAGTTCAAGGAATAGTCACTGATAGCGATACCCCTGAATATGTTGTATTAGGCTACGATACCGAAATTAACTATCATAAGATTGCTCAGGCGAGTATCTATCTTCATCAAGGTGTTCCGTTAGTAGCAAGCCACCCCGACATGGTGTGCCCATCACCAGATGGAGGACTACCGGATGTTGGAGCATATCTAGCAATGCTAAAAGCAACTACTGGGGTAGAACCGATTCATATTACTGGTAAACCAAACGCTGGTATGATATTACATAAAATCGAAGAGTTGGGACTTTCCCCGGAGAGGTGTGCTATGGTCGGTGACCGATTATATACCGATATAGCGATGGCAAACCGTGCCGGATGTGTGGGGATTCTCGTATTATCCGGCGAGGCTACAATGGAAGATGTTGCACTATTGGAAGAAACTGCTGAGCAATTCCCGACCCTTATCGTTGATAGTGTAGCCAGTTTGTTGTAGGTCTTAACATGAGTTTGTTGAAGCGGATTTCTTGGCTTATCCAACGCCGGAAAAAATTTCCTCACGACGACATCCACCGTGCGGGAGAGTTAGCCGAAATGCGCTTGGCTAAATTGTCTAGAGCTGCAGGTAAAGCGAATGGTTGGCAGATTTTCGAATCCGTTAGAATTCCTGACCCGGATGGTGGTCGCAGAGAAATCGACATGGTACTGATTGGAGGAAATACCATCCTAGTTGTCGAACAAAAGCACTGGGCAGGATCATTTCGAATTAACAAAGAGCATCATTTCATTCAGCGTAGAAAAAATGGTGAAGAACACAGTCATGCAGGAGTAGCGGATAGAATTGCGCGCAAGGCTCGATTGTTGATGGAATTGCACAGCAGTAGGCTAGAATTGTCCGAGGCAGATTTGCCAGAACTAAGAGTCATCGTTGCTATGACTCATCACAAACTTGAGTGGCCAAAAATACCGGACGACCTAAGTGCAGAAATGGTAAACGAGAAGGGGTTTTTAGACATTTTAAAGTCTGTTAACCCAGGCAAACCTAACGATGGTTTGGTCGAAACATTAAGTGGATTCAACACTTGGGACGAGGTCCACATGTATGGTGGATTATTGAACAAAGGCGACGTTCTATCTCTCGGCCTAGGCGATCAATTAGAAGCCATGTTTGAACAGCGAGATTGTCCGGTAATAGGAGGCGCAGTTCATAACAGAGGTTGGTTTTCACTATTCGATAAACAGCCATCTGTGGCAAAAATAAAAATTGGTAGTAAAAACATTGAACTCAGAATTGCCCATGGTGCCAATCTAACAATGCACGTTGTTGGAGAGGCTGAGCCGAGAGAGATTCCGTGGGCGAGTATCGATAGAATTGACTTGTCCAAGCCAGCTGCTAAATGGAACCGGTGATGTTTTGACTTCGCTATTGATTGAAGCAATTGGCATAGTTGCTGGAGTGATTGGAGTCATAGCATGGGGCCCGCAAATAATTGAAGTATGGAAACACAAACGCCACGATGGCATATCAATACCCACATTTTCTATCGTAGCGTTCTCATTGACGCTGTGGCTAATCTACGGCATTGCAATCAAATCTACTGCGATGATTTTCGCAAATATTCTCACGCTTAGCGTTATTGCTAGTATTATCATCGGAGTTTTGCGGATTCGACGAAGCTCGTGAGTTGTATTGGAAAACATTCGTGATATTGATATAGGTGAACCAATTGGCCACTATGTAACCGATGGTTCAGTAGTGGTCATATGAGCAATAACGATGATTGGGAAGAACAGATGATTGACAGGCTGGTCGAGATGTTCAAAGGGATGGGAATGTCCCTAAACAAATCCCAAATCAAAATCATGATGGAGCAGTTTAAGTCACAATTTGAGAAAATGGGTTTGGATGCTGACAAGTTAAACAGTGGCGAGGTAAATTTCAACTTTGATTTGTCAAATCTCAGTAAAATGTTTCAGTCTGGCCAATCGATAGAAGACATACTCAGTAATCTTGGAATGGATGTTAAGGTTGACGCCGTGCCGGTTGAGATTGAAACCCCTGAAATTGATGAAGACGATGATGATGAGATTCTAAGGTTACCAAGTGACGACTTCTATCTCGACGGATGGAATATGTCGATCACTATTGACTTCGCGCTCAAAGGCGACATCAAAGAAATGCAAATGGAAATGAATCTTTCAAAAGGCGGTTCAATGTTAGAGATTATGAAACAGACTCAAGCAAAACCAATGGCTAGAATAAAGCTGCCACATCCTTGCGAAGATGTTGTCGGTTGGTCACTGAATAATGGTATACTTGACGTTACACTGAAACTTACCCCACAGGGCTCTGCTTTAGAAGACGGTGATGATAGTGCCCCAACTGCCGATGTCAGCTTAGATTTTGGCGATGATGATGATGATGAAGATGATGGTGGAATTCCAATATTTTGAACCAAGGAGATGAAAAAATGAGTAAAGTAATAGGAATAGATTTAGGAACGACAAATAGCTGTGTAGCAACCATAGAAAATGGTGAAGCAGTAGTAATAGCTAATGCTGAAGGAGCAAGAACAACCCCCTCGGTTGTTGCTTTTGCTAAAGATGGTGGAGAACGATTGATTGGTGTGACTGCAAAACGCCAAGCGGTAACGAATTCCCAGCGAACATTGCTGTCCGTAAAACGTCACATGGGAACCGATTGGAACACCAATATCGACGACAAGGAATATACTCCTCAAGAGATTTCTGCCTTCATCCTACAGAAGCTTAAGTCTGATGCTGAGGCATACTTAGGTGCAGAAGTAAAGCAAGCGGTAATTACCTGTCCAGCATATTTTACTGACGCACAAAGAACTGCTACCAAAGACGCAGGGCGCATTGCCGGTCTCGAAGTGTTGCGTATCATTAACGAGCCAACTGCGGCCGCTTTGGCCTACGGTGTAGACAAGGAAGATGACCAGACTATCCTTGTTTACGATTTAGGTGGTGGAACCTTTGACGTTTCAATATTAGAGATATACCAGGTAGATGGTCAGCCACAAATTGAAGTTAAGGCTACTGCAGGTAATAACAAATTAGGTGGCGATGATTTTGATGAACAAGTAATCGATTGGTTGGTAAAAGAATTCAAGAAGGATACTGGAATCGATCTCTCAAAAGACCTCACTGCCATGTCTAGATTAAAAGAAGCTGCTGAGAAGGCAAAAATCGAATTATCTGGAACTCAGCAAACCCAGATAAATCTACCATTTATTACGATGGTTGACGGTCAGCCCGAGCACCTTGACATCACATTAACACGCGCCAAATTTGAGAATTTAATTGCCAAACTAATCGAGAAAACCATGACTCCTACCAGGCAAGCAATGAAAGACGCTGGAGTAAAGAAAGGGGATGTCGATAAAGTAATTTTAGTCGGTGGCTCAACCAGAGTCCCTGCGGTTCAAGAGGCTGTAGAAAAAGAAGCTGGTAAGTCTCCATACAAAGGGATAAACCCTGACGAGGCTGTTGCCATGGGTGCTGCTTTACAAGCTGGAATTATTGCTGGTGACGAGGGTGTATCTGATGTTCTATTACTCGATGTCACGCCGCTTACGTTGGGAATTGAGACCCTTGGCGGAGTCATGACTACAATGATCGAAAGAAACACAACCATTCCAGCCCGTCGGTCAGAGATTTACTCAACTGCTTCTGATAACCAGCCTGCAGTAACTATTCACGTTCTACAAGGTGAGCGCGAGTTCGCTAAGGATAATGTAACGCTTGGAGAGTTTACTCTAATGGGTATACCAGCAGCGCCAAGAGGGGTGCCACAAATTGAGGTCACCTTCGATATAGATGCCAATGGCATTGTGAATGTTAGTGCCAAAGACATGGGTACTGGCAAAGAACAATCTGTGAAAATAGAATCACAGACCTCGCTTTCCGAAGACGAAATCCAAGCAAAGATTGCCGAAGCAGAAAATTTTGCTGAAGAAGACAAGCAGAGAAAGGCCAAGGTCGAGCTACGGAATATGGCAGACCAGGTATTGTATCAGACTAGGAGAACCCTCGACGAATCCGCAGATAAGTTGGATGATGATGATGTGAATCCGGTAAAAGAGCGACTAGATGAATTGGAAAAACTGGTCCAAGACGAGGATGGTAAGCCGCTAGACATCGATGGTATTGATGATGCTGCGATACAAGCAAAAGTCAAAGAGATCGAAGAAGCAATGCACGGGGTTTCAGCAAAACTGTATGAGGCCGCTTCGGCAGAAATGGCTGAGCAGGAAGGGTCCGGCGACGATGGCAATATCGATGTTGGTGGCGACGACGTGGTCGATGCCGACTTTGAAGTTGTAGACGAAGATTGAGGCGCGCTTATTTCTTAGATGGTTGTGGGCGCAGCATGAGCGAAGCCCCAATCCTCAAAGATACCACTCGTTCAACTGGTCGCGAGGCTTTGCAAAAAAATATCCAAGCAGCAATGGCACTCGCTGAAGCGATAAGATCGACTCTTGGACCAAAAGGCTTGGATAAATTACTAATCGATGACGAAGGGCGCACGCTGGTAACCAATGATGGAGTAACCGTTCTCGAGACCGCTAAAGTCGAACATCCTGTTGCCAAGATGATGATTAATACTTCTTCAACCCAAGATAGAATCGCCAAAGATGGTACTACGAGCACGGTCATTCTTGCTGGCGAAATGCTACAGAATGCTTGGCAGTTGATACTCCAGGGTATTCACCCTTCAACAATTGCTAGAGGCTATCGAAAATCTGAGCAATACTTGTTGCAGTGCATATCAGAAATCAAATTTGATTCGGATGATAAGATGAAAAGTAGTGTTGTTAAAACATCTCTTGCTGGTAAAGGTCATAGTTCGATGCAGGAAACAATAGCAAGGGTTTCCTTAGATGCCGTACAAATGGTTGCCGATATAGACTCAACCATTGATATTTCGAAAATAAAGCTGGTTTCGCAAACCGGTGGCAAAGTAGAGGATTCGAAGGTCTTCAGGGGTCTAATGATCCCAAAGAAAAGAATTTCCAGTGATATGCATAAAGAAGTAAATCGCGGCAAGATAATTCTAATTGATGGCGGACTAGAAAAAAGCAATGTTGCGACTGACCTAAAATTGAATGTTACCACTGTCGGGGTGCTAGAATCATTTAGACAAGAAGAGCGAAACATGCTCAAAAGACAGGTTGACAATTTAGTAGAGCATGGTGTAACTGTTCTAGCTTGTCGCGAGAGTATCGATGATGAAATCAAAAATTATCTGTCAGAAAATGGCATTCAAGCCTTCAGAAGGGTTGCCCGTAGCGACTTAAACATGCTCGCTCGGGTATGTGATGCAACTCTTGTAAACTCCGTTGACAGTCTAACTAGTAACGATTTAGGCTCATTTATTGTTAGCAAAAATACCACAATTGAAGGAAAGGATTTCTGGATTGTCGAAGGAGATGGTAAAGCTGCTACTATAATCGCTAAAGCTAGTACCGTGGATGTTGTGGGAGAGGTAGAGCGATGTTTTGACGACTCTCTTGGAGTAAGTGTCCAATTAGTTGAAAATGGGTCCGTTGTTTGCGGCGGTGGCGCATCATATGTTGCATTAGCTAGGAGGTTGCGACGGTATGCTGAAACCATCCCAGGCCGTGAACAATTGGCTGTAGAAGCGTATGCTGATGCAATTGAAGTAATAGTCAGAGTGCTTGCTGAAAATGCCGGCATCGATCCAATAACCACGCTATTGGA
>Ga0163110_10000186_pt1 | contig 27951 bp, 21 predicted proteins | sample CRUFie1St17metaG_FD_108703 | JGI IMG/M metagenome (GOLD analysis project Ga0163110, IMG submission 108703) | Marine microbial communities from the Costa Rica Dome - CRUD Field 142mm St17 metaG | ecosystem: Environmental > Aquatic > Marine > Oceanic > Photic zone | place: Costa Rica: the Eastern...
AAATCACCACTACAAACTTTACTTACTCTAAAATGCCAGCGATCAATGTCATAATCGCAGTCCTGAGTGGTATTAATGGCCTCCAACCGTCTCCTGTTATCTCCAATAACTCGTTGTGTAGTGGGTTCAAATCTGGCCTATAATTTTGCTCTATATCAATTGGTTTAGGCTCCATGCCTGCGATATCATGACCGAATAATGTCTCAGCAGTAAAATTGCCAGTCTGTCCTTGGGTTGTCCTATTCCACAACATCTCGAATTCTGCTTTTGTATCTTCATATGACCACTCTCTACGGCCACACATGTGCAAACCAGTGAATCTGTTTCCTGACATCACTAAATGAGCGATTGCGTTAGCAGCATCAATAACGCTAAGCCAATATCTTGACCGCCTTTGGCAATCTTCACTAATTGGCCAGCTCTTGAACTCCTGAGGCATCCACCTATCACTCCTGGTAGGAATTAAATCGTGAACAATAAGGTCCCTCCCTACAACTAAATCGGCGCCACTACCATCAAAAGATATTGAGTAGCCTTCACCTTCTAACAGTAATTTAACTTCAGAGAATTCCAGAAGAGTTGCATTCCTCAATCTATGAGACTCTTCATCTGCAATGACATCAACATCCATCGATAGCAGTTTGTCAACGACTGCTTCGCCAAGCGAACAGGTAGCACCCCTAACTATGACAGCCATTGAGTTGAGTCGAATACTACCATGTTGATGAGGTTGTCCATCTAAGATTTTTCAATACAAATATTTAATTTTCAATTGGAAAATACAAACTATTTTTGATTTATTGAAAATATTATGCGACATCAATTAGATTCGCGTTTTAATCGAACAGATAAAAATCGAAACACGAACTGTTATCCAATTGAAGATGCGCGAATTATGCGACAAATTCAATTGGAAAAGGATTCTGAAATAGGGGCAAGTATATTAGTCGTCACTATCGAGGGCAGATTGGTCAAGAGCCCGAAGACCAAGGAGATGGGAAAAATGCCAAAGAACGAATACGACATCCAGGAGTTACTCCAAAGGGATGTATACGTGAATGATACAAAGGTGGGCGTCATCGTAGGAGAAAGACACCACCCGAACGAAGCAAGAGTGCGCTCAATGCGCATAATGGTAGAGCCAGGAGTCGCTGACGAATTTATGCGGAAGCCTGCTGAACTTGCACCATTACACAAAGAACTAATACACAGTATCAGAAATGACGGATCTGTAAAACTCTCAAAATCAATGAGAGAACTTCAGCGACGCTGGAGAAATACAGTTCGTATCGACGAAAAATTGTATGCGCCAGATGAAATGATGGACAGAGCGGTTCTAGACAACCAAGGTATGGAAATCGGTGTAATCACCGATCTTGTCAAAATCAAGAGAACATACCGTGCTGTAGTAGTAAAGACTAGAATCGGCATGCAAATGCAATACGGAATTGATACTACTATCAACATTCCAATTACTGCGCTCGCAAGAACTCGCGAGCGACTTGATGAAGTTGTTCTCTCAAGGACATTCGACAAACTATTGGGCCTACCATCGTATATCCAAGCGAATGACCCCGATGCAATCATCGAAGAGTGAGCATACCGTCGTCTTTATGATGGGATGGTCGGTCGGCGACCTGCCTTTGCGCGGGTAGCTTAGTCGGCTGGAGCACCCGGCTGATAACCGGGAGGTCGCAGGTTCAAGTCCTGCCTCGCGCACCATTTACAACCCTCAGTATGTCGATTTCATTGCTCGAACTAATTTGGTGCTAAACTGTGGGCGATAAGAATCCTCATTTAGCCCCCTCGCCGCCACTGGCAACATGGTAGTGGTGTCCGGAAGCAATTCCAGAGCACTTGCAATCGATCTCGCCAAGGAACTCGATTGGGAACATTACTCTCTTGAGGCCCGCAGATTCCCTGATTCTGAAGGATATATCAGAATCCCTGAAGACGCTATTGAAGCAGTCCGAAGTGAACCTGTAGTTTTGGTTTCGAACACGTTTCCTGATGCGGGAATTGTAGAAACTCTGCTTCTTCTAGAAGCGATCAGAGATGTTCGAGCGGGAAGAACCGAGAACCTCAAAGAAATCGGACCCCAATCGATGGATTCTGTCGGACCTGGAGTGATTGTAGCGATTCCATACTTCGGCTATTCTAGACAAGACAAAAGATTCAGGCCAGGGGAGGCGATTAGTGCCAAAGCAATTGGAAGATTGCTTTCCGCGCATTGTGACGGAATCATTGTTTTCGATTTACACGCACCTGCGGCGCTAGAAGGAATGCCGATACCAGTTGCTTTCACTTCAGCAATGCCTGAAATCGCAGCCCACTTACAAGAAACCGTCAATCCGGATTTCATTCTATCTCCAGATAAAGGCGCAATAGATAGAGCGAGCGCTGTTGCTCAAGCCATAGGTTTACCCTTCTCTTATCTTGAGAAAACAAGAATAGATGCTCACACCATTGTGCACAAAGCAAAGGATTTGCAAGTTGAAGGAAAAATTGTCGCAATCGTAGACGACATGATTGCTACTGGAGGCACAATCTGTAAGGCAGCAGACGCTCTTCGAAGCCAAGGAGCTGTGGAAGTACATGCTGCTTGCACACATGGACTATTCACTGGAGGAGCCATCGCAAGATTATCAAATCACGTCGACGGCGTGCATGCCACCTCGAGTCTACCCAATAGGAGAGCAGTTATCTCTGGAGGAGCTGCACTTGCTCGAGGTGTGCGTAAAATCCTGAAAGATTTAGAAAAGTGAGTGTTTCATTTTAATCCGTCGTGTTTATATTCGCGAGGTCGTGCGCAGCATTGCTTCACACAAGCATGAGAGTGATTTCAATGAGTGCACACGTGTCATATGAGACCCCTGGCGATGTCGCAGACAAGATCTACGAAATGGTACAGGCTAACCACAACGGAAGAATGAAGAAAGGATCTAATGAGGTAACTAAGGCTGCTGAACGCGGCACTGCTAAGTTCATCATTATGGCAGAGGATGTAAACCCACCAGAATTACTGGCCCACATTCCTCTAATCTGCGCAGAGAAAGGTATCCCATACGGATACGTTCCAAGCCAAGAATTCCTAGCAAAAGAAGCCGGTATGCCAAACGGCGTAAAGACTGCATCCCTTGCCCTATTAGAAGTTTCAAAGGGTGCTCAAGAAAAATTCAACGAAGTTGTCGAGCTCGTAAAGGGGCTTTCCAACTGATTTAATCACTGATTTCGGAGGAATAAGAAATGTCTGAAGAACTCGGAGGATGGCCTGCTGAGGTCGTCGAAATTGTAGGTAGAACCGGAATGACTGGTGAAGCTACACAAGTTAAGGTGCGTGTAAACGATGCGCCAAATCCAAGAGACGTTGGTCGAATTATCACGAGAAACGTGGTAGGTCCTGTTCGTGTCGGTGACATATTAATGCTAATCGATACTGGCCGAGAAGCCCGTAAACTCAACTATAGGTGATTGAAATGCCAGAACAAAGAATTTGCAGTTTTTCTGGAGATGTTATCGAACCCGGAACAGGTTTGATGTTTATCCGCCGTGACGGTACAGTGCAGTGGTTCGCTAATAGTAAAGCACGCAAGAATGCGGTTAAACTGAAGCGAAATTCACGTAAGGTAAAGTGGACTCGCCACTATGTAAAAGGCGGAATCTAGTTATCTCCTTCTCAAGAACTAGAATCGCTGCGCTCAAATAGGGCGTGCTGGTCGCAGGCATTGGTGGAATTACTATGGAGACTACCTATGTTATGGTAAAGCCTGATGGCGTACAGCGTGGATTGGTTGGAGAAATCATTCAAAGATTTGAAAGAAAGGGATTACAACTTGTTGGCTTAAAGCAAGTTATTCCTAGCGAAGAGATTGCAAAGGAACACTACGCAGTTCACGCTGAGAGACCGTTCTTCCCTGGATTGATCAAGTTCGTCACAAGCGGGCCTGTTGTCTGCATGGCTTGGTCCGGTAGAGACGCAATTAGTGTAGCGAGAAATTTGATTGGACCAACAAATGGAAGAGAAGCTGCTCCAGGAACAATCAGAGGAGACTTCGGAATGGATATCGGTTACAATATGATTCACGGTTCAGATGCTGCAGAAACTGCAGAATTCGAACTTGGACTATGGTTCCCTGAAGGTGTTAACGTGTGGACTCAAGACAGTCAGTCTTGGGTTTATGAGTGAAATTAAACACCAATTGCAAAATTAAAAATTCCAATTGGAGGATTTGATATGTCTGAAGAGGAAATAAGCCCTGAAAACAAGGGTGTAAACCTCGGTTGGCAGCGCCAACCAATCGTGTCAGTTCTAGGCCATGTAGATCATGGAAAGACCAGCGTTCTTGACCACTTCAGATCATTGGGTTCTGAGCGGCAAGCAAGTGTCATGGATAGGGAAGCCGGAGGAATTACACAGCACATTGGTGCTACTGAAGTTCCGGCAAATATTCTGAATGACACCTGTGCTGCTATGACTGGTGGCAAAGATTTCAACAGCCCTGGACTATTGTTCATTGATACCCCCGGACACCACTCGTTCACTAGCCTACGCAGCCGTGGTGGTGCGCTTGCAGATATTGCAATCTTAGTTGTTGACATAATGGAAGGACTGCAACCACAAACCATTGAGAGCCTTAGAATATTGAGAGACAAGAAAACTCCATTCGTTGTTGCTGCTAACAAAGTAGACAGGATACATGGATGGAGAACTGAAAAAGGCCGCTCTTTCATCGAATCTTGGTCCAATCAAAGAGAGGACGTTCACCAGTTGTTCGAAGACAGATACTGGAAGCTTCTAGGACAATTCAGTGAGCACGGATTCAATATCGAAAGATATGACAAGATTCGTGACTTCAAATCCAACTTGGCATTGGTGCCATGTTCTGCAAAAGATGGTGAAGGGCTGCAGGACCTTCTCACGGTCACTGTTGGGCTTGCTGAAAGATTCCTAGAAGAGAGACTAAGAGATACTCTAGGGGACGGAGAAGGTACTGTTTTGGAAATGAAGGACGAGAGAGGTCTTGGAAAAACAATCGACGTTATTCTCAATCGTGGGGAGTTAAACGTTGGAGATGCAATTACTCTAGTCGGCCCTGATGGGCCGTTTTCAACCCACATCAAAGGGATGTTTAGACCTAAAGGCATGTCTGAAATGAGAGATGCCGGTGACCGTTGGGAAGCCTGTGACAATGCTGTTGCAGCATGCGGTTTGAAAATTGTAGCACCGAATCTTGAGAATGTCCTAGCAGGTACTACACTTCGTCAAACCAATACTGATGAGGCAAAGGCAATCGCTCAGAAAGAGGCTTTCAAAGAAGCAAAAATTTCTGTTGACATCGCTGAGGAAGGTGTTGTGATCAAAGCAGATACGGTCGGAGGCCTAGAGGCTTTGGCGTTTGAACTTGACAAAATGGAAATCCCAATCCGAATGGCCACAGTTGGGCCCGTAAACAAGAGAGACATAATTACCGCTCAGTGTGCAGATGATGCACTAAACCAAGTTATCCTAGGATTCTCTGTAAAAGGAAATACTGAAGTTCAGCCCAAACTCGAAGGCTCTGATGCTGAAATTAAATTCATCAGCGCTGACATTATTTACAGAATTCTTGAAGAATTCGAAGAATGGAGAGATACTACAAAGGCAGAAATGGATGCTGCTGCGAGAGAGAATTTGGTCTACCCTGGACACCTGTTATACCTGAAAGACCACACTTTCAGAAACAAAGGACCTGCTATTGTTGGAATGAGAGTGCTTGGTGGGAGAGTGCACGTCGGTCAAAAAATTATGAAATTGGATGGTACTCCGATTGGACAAATCAGGAGTTTGAGAACAAGGTCAAGTGAAGACGTTAAACAAGGCCACCAAGGTGAAGAATTGGCTGTTGCAGTCATGGGACCTACTGTTGGCAGACAAATCGAAGAAGGCGACGAATTTTGGGTCGACATACCATCATCCCACGCTAAACGATTGACGAAACTCGATTTAACCCCGATTGAAGAAGAAATTCTTGAAGAAATCACACGTCTACATCGCAAGCAAGACCATTTTTGGGGCCGCTAAACTACCTATGTAAGTCTTGATTTTTCACGACTTATCCACGCAATACCTTGAAGTATGGATGGTGCAGGTGGTCAAATTGTACCGAGAGGTGTTACTACCATGAATGCAGGATTCCAAGCGGGAGCGCCAGCAGGTGACCATCGCACAAAAGACTTGATTGCAACAGTATCTTCAATCGCAAATTCCCTAATGGGCGAGGTATCGAAAGTTATCATCGGTAAAAATGAAAACCTACGAAGAGTTACTGTGGGAATTCTATCGAATGGAAACATGCTACTGGAAGATTTCCCTGGTCTTGCAAAGACCCTTCTTTCAAACACATTCGCACGTGCTTTAGGATGTAAATTCAAGCGTGTTCAGTTCACCCCTGACTTGCTACCAAGCGATATCATGGGTACTTACATGTTCGACCAAAAATCTGGTGAATTCAAATTACGTGCTGGTCCTTTATTCTCTAATATCTTACTCGCTGACGAAATTAACCGTGCTCCGCCAAAAACACAGGCTGCTCTGCTTGAAGCTATGGAAGAGAAGCAGGTTACAATCGAAGGTATTACACACAAATTGCCAGCACCATTCGTAGTACTTGCTACACAGAACCCTATCGAGCAAGAAGGAACATACCCACTTCCTGAAGCACAGATGGACCGTTTCTTGATGAAGATGAGTATGGGTTACCCTGACCGTGCTGAAGAGAAGGCAATTCTCGCACGACGTAAACTACGTGGGAAAGACCAGCACGATGTAGAGCAAATCACCTCTCCAAAGAAGGTAGTTGCAATGCAAAAAGCGCTTGAGACTGTTCACGTCGATCCAGCTATTCTATCTTATATTGTCGAAATCGTTCAAAGAACTCGTGAAGACCACCGTGTAGTAAACGGTGCATCTCCTCGTGCTAGCCAGTCTTTGTTCAAGACTGGCCGTGCTGCAGCAGCAATCGATGGTAGAGATTACGTAATCCCTGATGACATCAAAGGCATCGCTCTTCAAATTATTTCACACAGAATAGTGATGAAGCCTGAGGCAAAGATTCGTGGAATTACCGGTATGCACATCGTTCGAAAGATATTGTCCGAAGTTCCAGTTCCCGTCATTCAACAGGGATGATTACTATCAAATTAATGCGACTCTTTACAGGGGGCCGCCAACTTCGCTCTAACAACGCAGGTAAGTTTTGAGGTGTATAGATGAATCCTTACAAGATGGTAGTGGCGGTTGCAAACCAAAAGGGTGGTTGTGCAAAAACTACTACTGCAGTCAATCTAGCTGCAGCACTAGCAAAAGGAAATCCAAAATTCAAGGTGCCTCCAGCAAAGGTTCTACTCATAGATTTGGACCCTCAAGGCAATTGTGCAACTTCATTTGGAGTTGAAAAGAAAAAAATCAAGAAAACTGCTTATGACTTACTCGTCAATGACGGTGGTGAAGACTTACCCTTGATGGAAGAGTATCTTATTTCGCCAAGTGAACTAACCGATTCAATGCAAAGAGCATGGTCAAAAAGAAATGATAATTCAAATAGAGTTCCTGAAGACTTGGGAATAGACAATCTTTGGCTATTACCAAGTGATATTCACCTCTCCGGGGCGGAAATAGAATTGAGTCACAGAATTGGTCGAGAAACTAGATTGAGAGAAGCATTAGCCCCAATTATTGACCAATTTGACCACATTATCATAGATACACCTCCTTCACTAGGATTGCTTTCAATAAACGCACTTTGTGCCGCAAACTGGGTATTTATACCGGTCCAGGCAGAGTATTACGCTCTAGAAGGATTCAGTATGCTGATGAATAGTGTAAAGATGATTCAAAAGAGAATTAATCGAAACTTGAAGATCTTTGGAGTCGCGATGACAATGGTAGACCAGAGGTCAAAACTATCCCTTCACGTCTGTAATGAAGTGCAGTCAAAGATTCCGAGAAAGGTGTTCAAAACTCCTATTCGAAGATTGGCGAAAGTTGCTGAAGCTGCTTGGACAGGTGCCCCAACTGTAATCCTGAACAGACCAAGCAAAAGCGGGGCTGGGGCTGGGAGCAGGGAATATTGGTCACTGACAAAGGAATATCATGAGCGTGTAAAAGAAATGCGAAGGCAATTTGGAGTTACAGAGCACCCTAGATTGCTTCTAGAGAAGCAAGGCCGGTCAATTTGATTGTGTCCACAAAACGCCCCTTACTGTTTCATTTGGCGCGCGTAATTCAAGTAGTCAAAAGCACGCAAAGAGGTCATGACCGGGGAAGGGATGACCTCAGTAAGTGTAAGTTATGAAGTTAGGAGACAGTTGAACACACTAAGAACGATGGACGGACATCGAAGTGTTGATTCTTTTCTAGCAGAGATGATTCGCACTCATAAATTAGCAAAAATGAACGGAGAATTAGACAATCTCCGTGAAAAAATGAAAGAAGTCGCTGATGTTGGCGCAGAGCATCTTGTTCAACGATTAAACCTCGCTCCATTCAAGGTCTGAGGTGGTAAAATGATGGATTGGCGGCCACCTGGATACAAGTTATCTACAAATGACCTAGTGCATGCTATTTTTGATGCAAATAGTGATGCTGGTAAACTCCTTGTGAAGGCAACAATGGGTGAGTTGGAATTGTTTGCCGCCGCAAAAAGTTGGAATGCTATTTTGTGGTTGATTGCTAATACTCTGAAAGTTGACGGAGTCCCTGTATACTCTGGAGAGCAGTTAGGTAAATTGAAATCATGCCTACCAATAGTTTGGCGAAACGATTGATTATTTACCTTGTTTAGCAAGCCATTCAGCACCATACCATTTCCATTGGTCCATTGTCCAGCCATCAGGTAATCCTTCAGCAGGTAAAGGAGGAGCTTCTGGAGGCACATTTTGGGGAGATTCTTGTTTTACCTCTGCAGCCTCAGCAACTGTTGTTTGAGCAGGGAGCCCTGCCAACTCTTCTAATGATGAAGATTCTTCCATTACCCCTGAGGATTCAGAGTGATCTAAATCTCCTTTATTATCAATATCATCGAGTCCAGGATCTAAATCTTCCTCATTACTTGCCGCACCCACATCCATCGGCGCTACATCATCATCCCAATACTTGTCTGATTCGATTCCACCAGAGCCTGAAAGTCCTGCTTTTCCTTCCAATGCTTCTGTTTCAGCACTATTCTCTCCATCTGGTACGAATGGAACACCGTAGGTTTTGACCAGTGCTTTACGTCTACGTCCGCTTGCTATTGCAGCATATATCAGCAACACTGCGACTATCGCTGCGAATCCCCCTCCTAAGAACGGTGCTATTTCTTTTGCAGTTGATAGGTACTTGTCGCTAGAAGACTCTTCATCTTTGGATTTTTGCTCTGATTTTAACCAAGCAAAGTAATCCTGTGCAGATTCTCCATCCGCCTCTTTGTCGGCAACATATTCTTGATAATCAGTATCTCTGATTCCTTGACAGGCCTCAGTAACATCGGTAGTTACGATTGCACAGTGGTCATTGACTGTTTGAATAAGTCTGTTTGAATCATTGTAATCCTGACTTGCCCCTACTAAATCACCATCTGCATCAATGTAATCTCTAGCATCGTTAGGTAAGTCTTCGGCAAAGTCGTAGAATCCATCACCATCACTGTCTACACAACCGAATGTTTCGGTTACAATGTATGTCAAAGTCAAAGAACCTTCATTAGTAATTTCAGGGACGTAACCTTTCGTTGAATTACCCCACTCAAGCGGACAATTATCTGGGTCATTCCCATTCAAGTTATCTCCGTACCCATCTCCATCAGAATCAACCCACTGGCTTTTATCATAAATTGCGAAGTCTGCGCCATCTTGGACTGTCCAATCATCTGATGGATTAGAATAGCCATCACTGTCACTATCTTTACAACCCAATCTGTCAATTGTAGAAAACCCATTCTGATTTGGACAGTCATCGCCATTGTTTCCATTTATGTTATCTCCAAATCCATCCGAATCTGTATCCGACCACTGAGTTATATCATTCGGGAACCGATCTCCGCCCTCTTTGTCAATATTATCCCCATATCCGTCTCCGTCGGAGTCAATCCATTGCTCAGAATTTTCTGGGAATGCATCAGAGTCATTTCCGTTGGGATTGTCGCCATAACCATCACCATCATTATCCATCCATTGGGAACTATCATCGGGGAAGTAATCCGGATTATTTCCATTCTCGTTATCACCGAAACCATCTCCATCCTGATCTTCGGTTTGAGTTGAGTCATTTGGGAAAGCATCTTGGCTATCTGTGACACCATCGCCATCATTGTCTAAATCATAAAGCCTAATTTTTGATGAGGTAGAAAATGTGGAAACGATGTATAATTCACCCGACATTCCAAACATACCTAGAATTACTCTACCCGAGGCAGAATAGACGGTTTCTTCAGTTAATGTACTACCATTAAGTTGGTGCAACATGCCGTTTTGAGTACCTACTAAAATATCTCCATCTTCTGTAAATGAAATTGAGATAATATTCTGTCCGCTAGATACTGAAGATTCTTCTCTGCTCCAATCAGACATGTTAAACCGGAAAATATCTCCATTATCACAACCAACAATTAGATTGCCTGTACCATCATGTAATATCTTTGAAGGATAAGAAGAGAACCCAGTTAATGTCCTCTCTACAATGCCTTCTTGATTAGAGACTTTTACTAGGTTGTCCCTGCCTCCAGTAACTATTCGATCTCCTTCAATAATATCCATTGCAGTCATTGGCTGAAGATGTGATTCGGTTTGCTCACCTGTTAAATTACCGTTTCTGTACTCTATTGCACGGCGCTCTAGGCCGTAAAATCCGTACCACAGGTCACCCTCAGAATCCCAGTGAACCGTATCAACAGAACTGCTAGTATTGTAGTAAGAAGTTATCCCCCTTGATTCAGTATTTATGACAAACACACCCTCTGTATGTGCCACTGCCACCTGTAGACCGGTTGAATCCAAAGTAGCAGAATTTACTGATATGTTGAGTTCAATCGACCACTGAGTAATAAGTTCACCACTACCCCAAAAATGCTCGGAAAGATTCCCTGTTTTCGTTACTGTTACCAATGTCGTTTCTGAACTAAATGAGGCGGCAACAAATCTGCCGTCAATATTTTCGATAATCCCTATATCGATTAAGTTAGATTCTGCTTCTGCTGTATGTATAGCAGGGAGAAGTAATACAGCGAGAATTACGGCGATAACTCTCCTCATATTCAAGTCCAAGAACTCGTGACGTATCAATGGCTCGGAGTGAAGTTTTTGACTCCCTAACAGTTAATTCAATTTCAGTCCTCACTTTCTGACTCAGATTTAGATTCGATTGGAGTTAATTTTGTGATTGGAGTTAATTTCGCTGTTGGGGCTACAACCTTCTTAGAAACAGGCCTCTGACCAGGAGTAGAGGATGGCGGAGGACCTCTTCTCTTGACTGGCTCCAGCACCTTAATGGTGACTGGAGATAGAATTACTGTCTTTTCTGCTTGAACAGGTTCAAGTTTCTTGAGAGGAGTGAGCGTAGCTAACTTCGGCTCTATCTTTGGAGTCTCGTCAATCGTGTCAATTATTTCTTCAGCAATTGGTTCAGCCTCTACTGCCGGCTCAATCTCTTTAATCTCTGAGACGATTTCGTCTTCTGTAACCTCGGATATTTCTTCTACGGTTACAAGATCTTCCTGCCCTACGATTTCTTCAGCCGTTGAAATTTCCGGTTTCAACTCTTCAATCTTTGGAGTAACTGTTTGCTTCGGTTGAGAAATTGAAGGGGGTTTTATTGTTGGACTCTTCACCAATGAAGGGGCGGCAACAGGACTTGGAACTACCTGTGACGGTTCATTTTGGGTAAGTTGTGTTGGTGATTTAACAACTGGTTGTCGCACAACCTTGGGCTGGATTGGTTGTGGTAAGTTAACTACTGGCCTTCCCGCAAGAGGGGCTGCTCCACCAATAGGAGCTTTTACTGGCCTTGCAACTGGTTGAGCGCCGCTCAATGATTTGGCTGCTGAACGAGGAGCCCTCATTCCTGCTAATCCCATTGAAGGTTGGTGTTGTGCTGCAGCTTGTGCAAGTGCGCCACGTGGCGCACGTCCTGCAGATGCCCCTAAAGCACTAGGTCTAGCGCCTAGAGCACTTGGGTCAACCCCCATCTGTGGTTGTTGGGTCTGAGTACCTTGCCCAGAAATCGCTTGTAGCCAAGATTGGCGCTTTTCAACTCTAGAGTCTTGCGTTTGAAGATTCTCGAATTCCTGTTGCTGTTCTGCAAGTCTTGCTTCATCAGCATCAATTTCTACCTGCATCTTTGCTTCAATCGATTCACGCATCTTGACTTCTGCCATTGTCTTGAAGTCGTCCATTTGCTGGGTTAATGTAGACAATCGGTCTCTAATCTCTGAACGCTTAACACCAAGTTGAGCCTCGATCTCTGCACGTATGTTTGCTTCACGCTTTCGAACCTCGATAAGCGCCTTGTTGCGCATGATTTCTTCACGCTTGTCTAATTGTCTCTCAAGTTGAGTCGCTACTTCCTCTTCCTTGCGTGCTCTGAACTCTGCAAGACGTTCTTCCATTTCCGCCTCAAGTTCGAGTACTGTTTCTTCCTTGAGCAAGTCTAGATCTGTTTCTTGAGTAATTCTCTCATTTCTCAATCTGCCATCTATTTCTGACATTATTGCCTTGCGGGCTGCAGATTCACGGGCTTGGAATTCTAATTCAAGACGCTCCGACCAATCAACCTTCTTTGAGTCATAACGCTCAGACATTTGTTCGTGCAACTCTGCTTCTCTTTCGTATCGGAATCTAGCCAGGCGGTTCTGAATTTCTGCTTCTCTTGCATTTCTGTAGGCTGCGAATTCAAGATCCATTCTAGAATCGAGTTCAGATTCAATTTCTGCTTCTAGCGAGCGGGAAATATCGTCAACTGCTTTCGAGAACGTCAAATCATACTTCTCACGCAATCTACTCTTACGTTCTGATAATTTCTCAGAGTATTGTGATTCTAACTGCTTTTCAACCTCGCCTCTAAGTTGTTCTCTTCTCCTAGCAACTGCTAGTTCTACGTCTTGACGCATTCTTTCTTCGAGTTCCTTTGTTTCAGAGTTGAGTCTAGACTCTAGTTCCTCTTGTATGGAAGCAGCAATATCTTCTTCCAACCTCAAACTACGCCTTTCATATTCGGCTCGCATGGATGCTTCTCTCTGCTTGAGACGAAGTTTGAGTTGTTGCTCCAACCTAGTTCTAATTCCTCGTCGAAGAGACTCTTCTCTCTCTGCCAACTTTTGGGTTTGGATTTCTTCAAGTTTGTCAACTTCCTTTGATTCCAATTCAGTAAATCGACTCTCCATTTCCTTCTGAATAGTTGCTTCCAATTCCCGAATTTTCCTTTGCAAAGATTGGTTGAATTCTATTTCCAACCTTTCTCTTTGGAATGCTAATCTCTTACGGTGTTCGTCAGACAACTGTGACTCTAACTGTGAAATGATAGTTGTTCTATGCTCCTCAACTTTGCGACTTTGCTCAACTTCAAGGGATTCTTTGAGAGCACTAATCTCTCTCTCTAGACGCATTTCGTGCATTTCCCGGAGCCGAATCTCCTCTCTTGTAAGAGCCTCTGATTCTAATCTCGACAACTCCTCTTCCATTTCCCCTCTTAGTTCACTTTCGAATGCATTGAGGGTCATTTCATGTTGTCTGGAAATATCTGTTGCCATGTTGTCTTGCATTAATGAGATTCTCTCAGCCAACGCTTCGCGACGGAGTTTGCTCTCTCTACGCAACTTTGCACGCAGTTTCTCTTCCTCTCTGAAACGTGAATTCTGCATTAACGTCTGATCCAAGGATGGGGACGGAGTAGACGTAAATTGGGCGCGTAATGTAGAGAGGTCAATCTTGCTAGAAGAGCTCCCTCTTCTCAACCCCGCTTTGTCTCTTGACTTGCTATCGCTAGCACTCATAATATTCCCATCCAGTAACACATGGCTTTCTCATGATAGATAAGGAGCGCGATTGTTGATGGTTGTCGCGAGGCGATTTATACGACCATTCGCGCTTGCCATCATTCTTGTTCGACTAACTCGTTTTCCATGGCGACTAAACGGGGGCCCATGACAATGTAAACCAGCATCAAAAATAATGAAACACCGAACAAGAACATGGTGAATGAAGTCCCTGACAAGTCGATGCCCACGTCATCCTTTTGTGTAAGGGACATTGCATGAAGAATGCCAAACAACAATGCTGAAAGTTGAACAACACTAAGTTTCATTGGAATTCCTGATTTTAGTTTAGACATTTTTCTGTCTGAAATCATTAGACCTCCGCTGATAAATAATAATGGAAGAATAATGAAATCTAGGTATGGCTTCTCTCCCTCTCCAAAGCACATTTCACAACTCCATTCAGTAAGATCTGGACCGTAGCCTGAAGAAGGTTGGAGCCAGATTAGGCCTGCTGCTGAAATAATTAGCATCGCATTTGCAGGTGACGCCATGCCGTGGAAGTAAGGAACATAGCCGCCTTCATCGTGCTGGAACCTTGCTAGCCTCAACATACCGCATGCAATCATCCAGGAGCATGCTATCGCCAAACTGATTGTCCAAATTGGAGTTGCTTCACCCCACCTGCCAAACATTGCAAATACCATAAGTGCAGGTGCGACACAGAATGAAATACAGTCTGACATGATGTCTAGGGAGCCACCAAGTAGTTGCTGCTTTGAGTATTTTCTAGCGATTGGTCCATCGATTATGTCACCTATTGCTGATAGAAGGATGCATAACATTGCGGCCCAAATATAGTCAGTAAGAACACCGCCCTCTGTGTATGGCTCACCCATGTCATCCACAGCTAGTAAAAGAAAGAAAATTGCAAGTGTGCCAAATAATCCATTTACAATAGTGATGTAATCAGCGATTCCCATCATTCTAAATGTGGTTTTCAAATTATCACCTCAAAATGAAACCTTGAATTCAACTTCACATGCTGGACATGTGATCTCTCTTTCTCCTGGACGCTTATTCATTCTCAACTTGCGTTCGCATGATGGACATGAAATCTCTATCTTTGGCCTATTTGGTTTCAAGACAAAATGGGTCTGGCAAGATGAACACTGCAAATTTGCTGGTCTTTTGCCAACGCCACAAATCAACACCTTTGAACAAGAAGGACAACTGATCTTTTCCTCTCTCCACTTTTTCCTTGTACCCTCGTGCTCAACTTTCACTTCAGTTTTACACATCACACAGGTTATGATGCCAAGTCCATTTGGTAGCAAGTTGTTGCACTTTGGACACGATAGGTCTGGTGCGGAGATTCTTGATTCCACCCCTGCGCTAGACTCTTCATCCGACATGTATAGCCCTCCTTGTATTTGTTTTTGAGAGATTGCGCTGTTCAATTCATCCTACCAATGATTTCCAAATTTTGGAGTGTTGCCGAATCAAGGTTAAGTTCTGTTCCAGATAAATCTGCTAATTCCCTTAGCATGGTTCTTGCAGCAGCTTGCACCCTTGGGTTGGATAAATCAATTGAAGCAATTGAGTTTTGACTTGAACTTGAACTTCCATCGCTTGGTAGTGGGACCCTGTCAATTACACACCACCAACGGGTTCGTCCCTGGTCACGATGATTCATTACCAAACCAAGAGATTCTAATTTTCTCAAATGATGATAGAGGTTGTAACGGTCCACTCCAACGATTTTCTGTAATTGGACTGTTGTATATTCATCGGCCTCAAGTAATGCAACGTATAGTGCACGACGTGTTGGATGCATTAGAGAAGTGCTGACCGGGTCTGCATGAATTCTCGCCATCAGAGGTCACCTTTGGACAATGCCAATCGTCATGTGGCTTGAAGGTAGCGTTTGATTATCCCCTCAAAGTGAATCATAAAAAGCCTTGAAAGAGTCTAATGTTCCTTGCCAAATAGAATAGAAAATATCCTTGATTAACTTCAATGTCCCACCTGTTCCAGAAAGACGTGCTCCGTTAATGATCACCCCAATAACACTCAACTCATGCACTAGAACTCCAATCGCCAAACTCTCGTTAACTCCAGCAAGAACAAGATAAACGAGGAATAGTGTTATTGCCAATGAATAATATATGTTCCAAATGAGAATAGAATGAGTTCTTCTTGATAGAATTACTAAATCAGAAATAAGTCTAGGGTCTTCACCAGGAATCAATACATCAGCTGCTTCAAGATTTGCAGATTCGCCTGTTCCGATTGCTATGCCGACATCTGCTGCTGCCATAGCAGCGGCATCATTGAATCCGTCTCCTACCATCATAGTGATATGAGTTTCAGACCTTTTTTGCACCCAATCAACCTTGCTTTCAGGAGTCATCTCTCCTCTTGCAGCATTTTCATTGACTCCAATAGTGCTTGCTAATGCACTAACAGCATCTTGATTATCTCCCGATAGAATCTCAACATTTACTCCTTTAGAATATAGAGTTCTAACCATTTCATCAGTCCCTTCCCTCAAATCATCATGTAAGAATGTGAACAAAGCAACCTGTTTTCCATTTTTCATTAACACGCTAGCACCATGTCCTTGACTCAAAGCACTTTCAAGAGACTTGAGCAATGAACCAGTGACCATTGATTTCTCTGCCCTAACCAATGAGACTTCATCGCCTTTTAATTTGGCAGATATTCCATTTTTGACATCGGAAATATCTGTTAACTCAAGCGGTTCAATCGATTCATCCTTTGCTAGTGCAATGACCGCCTGTGCGTAGGGGTGATTAGATGATGCTTCGAGACCCGCCGCTAGAGCAATAACTGATTCTCTACTCCTACCTCTGGCTATAGTCAAACTGCCAATCGTTGGTTTACCCGAAGTTAGAGTACCAGTCTTGTCAAGCAAGACCAAATTGACTTTTGATAATGCTTCCATTACATCGCCACCTCTTGCAATTGCTCCAGATTTTGATGCTAGAGAGAGGCTAGCAGCATGCGGAACTGGCGATGCTAACAGAAGGGCACAGGGACAAGCTACAACCCATAACAAGAGAATAATTTTCCAAGGTGCCCCTGGAATTAACAACCAAGCCAAAACTGCACCAATAAGGACGAACGGAACCCATATCGAAGTAAAATTCTCCAATGCTCCCTGCAATCGTGTTGGTTTGTCCTTGTAGATGTGAACCTTTTCAATTAGTCCCGACAGACGAGTATCTTCACCAACTGCTGTAACTTCAATAGTCACAGGGCCCCTGGAGATAGAAAGGCCTGCTTGTATTTCATCCCCAACTGCAACATCTACAGGTACCGACTCACCGGTAAGAGGTGCCTTGTTAATTGAACCTGAACCTGAAATGATCTTTCCATCAGCAGGTATCAATTCTCCACTTCTGATTTCAAGATGGTCCCCCCGCATAACCAATCCAATAGGAACCTCTTCCACAACATCTGTATTCTTAGCAATTGGAGCCATCAAACTAGTTGACGAAATTACCTCCATCGAAGTAATTGAAAAACTGCCAATGCCTTTCTTGGGAACTCTTCTGGCAGTGCGAGGTAGGCGATCTAAACCTCCTTGCATCGCTTGTCTTGCTTTCACAAGAGCCTCGTTTTCCATATGTTCTGTCCATGATACTAGAATCAAAACCAGTAATGCCTCTTCCCAAGCCTGCAAATAAGATGCACCAATCACTGCTAAAGATGTCAATACTTGGAAACCAAACTGCCTATTTTTCACAGAAGCAATGGCCTTGGAGAACATCTTTATCCCTCCAAGAGAGACTCCGCACAAACCAATAGCGCCCACCACCCAAGGATTTTCGGTGATCAGTAATTCTGTTGCAATTAAAGTAATCAACATTAGAAATGCAATTCCTGAACCAATCATTCTCCACTGACCAGGAGTGACTGTGTTTATCTTCTCTGGAATAAGTTTGAAGTCACTACCAATCACATTTTTTAGAGATTCATCCATTGCGATTTGCATCTCTTTAGCTAGATTTGGAACTGTTTGGATTTTTATGTTCCCGTCTCTATCGACTTCGCATTCTAATATTCCCGGTTGACGTCTAAAAATCCGAGGAAGTGCCTTGACAGGAACCGAATGCCTTGTAGCAACAGCACTAGAATTTACTCCTGAAATTTGCATAAATGGAACGTTTGGAGGATTCCCTAATGAACGTAAAATGGCAGAGGCTTCAGATAGATTCCCTTTCTCAAAATCTACACTAACTGTTACTGTTCCATCGGTAGCACTTACTAATGATGTATTGATATGTTTTAGGCGGTTTAGAGCATTCATTGCTTCAGACGCACAATGGGGGCAATCCATGTCTTGAATTGGCCAACAAATACTCTGAGTACCGCTATACTCTCCAACAATTTCCATATCCAATGAGTCTGGTTCTGTAGCATCAGGAATTATACTGTCATAGAGCGGTTTGAGAGTTTTTGAAATGGGTTTGCGTGATTTGCGTGGCTTTACCTCAGGTAAAGGAGATGTTGTCTCCTCAAGGGATAGGAATTCTTCTCCGTCTTCCGCCACATCCGTTCCTGTGAGTGCATTGCTCAATAAGCCTCCCATCGCAAGCGTATTGAATCAAGTCTTCTAGCGCGAGACATGCAATGGATGCCTGCTGGATGGAAACCAAAGGCCGTTGCCGCTGATATCGATGGTACTATAACCGATTACAACAAAAAATTACATTTGGAGGCAATCGAATCGCTCAGGCGCCTAGAGGATGCTGGAATACCTGTGATTCTCGCTACAGGTAATGTCAGAGCCATAACATACGGACTCTCGCGATTTATTGGTGCAAGTGGACCTATGATTTGTGAAAATGGTGGAGTAATTTGGCATCCAAGTTGGGATGAGCCAATCGTAAGAGCCGATGGTGCTAGGGCAAGAAAATGTGCTCAAGACATGGCTTTAGACCTTGATATTGACCCCGAGGGAATTACCACAAATGCATGGCGTGAATCTGAATGGTGCCTATTCAAAGATGAAGACCTTGATTCAGTGAATAACTGGGTTTCTAATTCGGAATATTCTGACCTTGCAGTAGTAAAAACCGGATTCGCAATTCACTTGATGGAGCCGCATCTTTCCAAAGGAGAGGGGCTGAAAGTCGCATTGGAGAGAATGGGAATATCACCAGATGATATCCTCGCTGTTGGTGATGCTCCAAACGACATTCCAATGTTTGAGTTAGTTGGACATTCAGTTGCCGTAGGTGGTTGCTTTGATTCTCTTGCTGAAGTAGCAAGCGTGGTATCACCATATCCTCATGGTGATACTTTCAAGCCACTAGTAGATTCAATCCTAAACTAAAATCAATATTCAGTTTAAGCGATTAAAACTGCCGTCAGGCATCATTTGCCACCGTACCTCATCTGATTGCACATAGACAGTTTGACCAGTTGATTGGTCATATGTGCCTCCAGGTGGTAGGCCTGTGTAATCTGCAACTGTGCTTGGTTGTGCAGGCGGCGGTGGCGCAGTTTGCATTTGTTGAGCGACTGGAGCGACAAATTGTTCCTGAACTACCGGTTGAACAGGAGTTACAGGCTGAATTGGAGTTTGAGCTACCGGATTTGGCTGTGAAAATGGTATCTGACTTTCAACAGCCATCTGCTCCCCAATGGTGGTTTCGGAGTTGCGGCCTCTCATCAATACAACAGCAACACCAACCAATATTCCTACAACACCAATTGTAGAGCCAACAATCAAGGCCGTGTTTGACGATTCAGAGTCTGAATCTCCACTATCCTTGGTCTTGTCATTCGCGTCTTCATTATCATCACCAGTATCGGGACTCAAATCACTTGCAGAAGTATCACTTCCGTCATGCTGCGTGGTGTTTCCTGAGATAACTGAGGATGCATCCGCAGCCACAGCAGTGCCATCCAGAGTAGAAGACTCTGTAACAAAGGCAACTGAAGCAGCGTGTGACACTCCTCCATCGAGTGTTACAACGTTTAATTGGATAGTATATTCATTCATTGGGGTATTTTCATCTACCGTGAAAGTGACTGTGAATGGAAGGTCGCCATTAGAATCAATTTCACCCCATGAAATAACAGCACTGTCAAGCAAATCCTGATTGTAAGGCTCCACCAATACATCCAAGACTCCTCCTAGTGTCAAATCTAATCCATTGTGTGCATTGATTACGCCAGAGATTGTCATCGACCCCTCTGCTAATTGTTGTTCACGATTTTCTATGTCAAGTGAGAATTCCGGTAAAGATGTGATACTGAATGTAATCTCATCTGAATGAACTGTAGAACCTGAGGTTCCAGAAATAATCACAGTATAATCACCTTCCGGCAAATCATCAGAGATTGTTAAGGTAAGAACTGCCATGAATGGAGCAGATCCGCTAGCGAAGTCTAGTTGTGCTGTAACTCCATCTGGAACAACTGCAGAAAGTGTGACATCTGCTCCAAATCCGTTGACTGGTTCAACAAATATTGGAGTTGGAACAACCCATGGCACACCAGCTGGAAGCACAATCCAAGGGTCCATTGTCACGATTTCGAAGTCTGGGTCGTTATCGACTGTAAATGGAACGATTACCGAACGTTCATTTCCACCGCTTGTACCTATAATTGTCAACTCATATTCTCCGCTTGATAGATCCATGGTATCTACTACTACTGCACCCAAATCGTCTATTGTTAACTGTTGATTATCATACATCAATGGAGCACTTTGAGCATTTACGGTTGCGCTAATATCAACTGATGAATTGAATTCGTTGAACCCAACTACGTTTATCCATGCTGCAAATGGTAGGCCCATTCGTGCAACGTCGTCTGGAACGCTCGGCAAGATTGTGAAATCAGGCGTTGCCCAATCGTTGTTACCTTCTCTACCTGCAAATGACTGGATTCCTGTTGCTGTAACTGTTGTTCCGCCAATTGTGAATGATTCATCACCAATGTGTCGGTAGTTTAGTGGCAGAGCATCTGAGCCATCTAATTCCATATCTAGAATTGAACAACCGCCCATTTCTATGCTGAGAGACATATTTCCAGTGCCTACTACGGCTTCACTCCATACTTTGCCTTCTGTTAGAGGGAAATTCAAATCATTAATTCCATTTGAATAAACAAGGTCGGATTTGATTGTAGTCGATTGGTCAGCACCTGTTGGTATACAACCCAAACCGCTACCGCCTCCACCAGTGCCACTTCCATTGCCTCCGCCATTGTCGCCGCCACCGCCGGAGTCTCCATTTTGCTCATCGCTGCAACCAAAGAAATCTACGTCAGCGCCTGCAGCAGTATCTGGGCACATGTCATCATCATCGATCACTCCATCATTATCTGAATCGGTGGAACCTGTGCCGCCACCGTTTCCACCACCGCCATTATCATCAGGGCATCCATCGCCATCTGCGTCATTTGATGAATCTGCGTAGTCATTAGGACATGCATCACTTGAGTCTGGAATTCCATCGTTATCGGCATCATCGTCTCCGTTTCCTGAAGACCCACCACCATTATTCTGGGCATCTGAGCAACCCCAACTATCTACTTCTTCACCCGGAGCGGTTCCGGGGCAGTCATCCCAATCGTCTGCAACCCCGTCACAGTCTTCGTCTGGGTCGCCCCAATCATCGGTACAGCTTCTTCCTTGATCCTGATTCATAGAGCCGAAACCACTCGTTTCCAACTTTGTTGTCATCGTGAGATTTTCATGAATAAGTGAGAGAGTATCCTTTGCATAACATGCAACTCCAGATTGTTCATCAATTGTTTTTGTTTCAACTCCGGCTTCATTAATTGTCAGAGTTGCCTTACCTTCAATCGAAACCCTGTAGCAATCTTTCCCAGAAACGGTGTCCGTACCTGTAACAGTCATTTGGTGATATTCTTCATAACTAATTCCATCGATTAATTCTGGCATTGAAAATGAGAAGTTCCAAAAATCGCCATTTGTCCATACCGGTGCACTTTGTGTATCTGTAGATGCTGATTCAGCGAATTGGAATGAGGATAATTCAGATGTATACATGATGTTACCTTTGGCATCGTAAATGTCAGATGCAACATACCATCCCGCAGTAGAAGAATACCAATTCACCTTGTACCCAGCATCTATCTCAAGTACGTAAGCACCGCCGCCAGCTTCGGTCATTAGCGCGTTGATTGAAACGCTGTAAACTCCTCCTAGATCTGTTTCTTCTTCATCCAAGAATATCGTATCACGCGCCTTCGCTGGGTTGCTAGAACCAAGGTGTGTATTATTCTCATCCCAAACCGACATTGAGACTCCATCACCGGATGCATGGGACAAAGTCAGTAAGAGGGTTTGACCGGGTTCCAACCAAATCGAATACCAGTCGACTTTGTCTGACCACATGTCAACAGTCCCCCGAACCACATCACCTGGATACATTTCTTGTCCAGTTGTATTGACATTATTTGGCTCAACTTCATCTATTACCTCGACTCCACCGTCACTACTTTGCAACACTAATTCCCCATCTTCTAAAATCGATGAGGTTAGGAAGGGATTCAACAAAGCGAGTAGCAATAGAGAAACTACGATATTTCGCATATGTTAAAATTTCAAGCCGAGGTATATCAATAGTCTGTCACATTGTTATAATCTCAATCAACTGAGATTTTGGATTTGTGGTGGTGCCGGAGGTAGGATTTGAACCTACGAAGCATTTCGCAGCGCATCTTGAGTGCGCCCCCTTTGACCACTCGGGTACTCCGGCTTGAGTCGGGCGCAGAGTTCATCAAACATCATTCTTCCTCATCGAAATAATCGTGATTATTTCTTCTTGAGTTGGCAATGAAGAGCAAAATTCCTGCGATGAAAATTGACAAAAACGACAGACCAAGAAGCGTCGTTTGCGAATCACTGGAGTCTTCACTTCTCTCTTGCACACTCGAAATCGGTACAAGGGTTGTATCTTGCCCGTCAAGTTGCAGCCTCAGTCCGAGGTCCCCTTCTTTCCACGCTTCGATTTCGAAGGCGTATTGGTATGTAGCGCTAGCTAATAATGTGAAATTTACTTCTTGCAAAATTTTCCCAGAATTATCCATAAGAATTAGGTTAGATGAACCGTTGACCAAACCTATGTTTTCTAAAACGCAATCTATGTAGACAATATCACCAACTTCTGGCCTGTATGGCGTAGTTACTATCTCAATTAATTCTGGCTCGTATGCAATCCAGCGAATCAATGTTTCAATCGGTTCCACATCACTGGTTCCTATACCAACTATCGGACGTCCAGAAGCATCGGTTCCCTCGAACCAAACCATCAGGGAATCCCCCTTTTGCAAATCTTGTGAAGTATTCATATCCACCACACCAGAGTAAAGATTTGAGCGAACGCTTTGGAAATGAACTGGAATTTGTGTGCTGCTTTGTGAGCCTTCGATTATTCTACCTTGGCGAACGAAAAACCAATGCATGTTTATCGGTTCTAAGTTTAAACTATAATCATCGTTTACAGTTACTTGAACTTGAACTTGTTCTAATTTATCAGAATCAATTCTTACTAAATGACCACCTGTGATTTGAAGTGTAGGCGCATTACTATCGATTATGAAATCGATCTCATCACCTGAAACTGTGTGTTGGTATACATCACTTAATTCAGCTATCATCTTAATTTGAGTGCCATAAAAAGATGAATCAAAAGTTATTCGATTTGTGGAAAATCCATGGATGTTAAATGAATTGTTGAACTCACTAGAGCCTTTATTACCAATTAACTCGACCTTGTATTCTGTACTAAATGGAAGGTTATGGGCGGGTATATCATATCCAGCATGATATGCTGAAATTTCGACATCAACAATGTCTTGAGCATGTATGTGCGCTATTCCATCAACAAAATCTCCCAACGGAGCTACCTTGTCCTTTACAGTATCAATTCGTAATTCTATTCCACTATGTATTGTCCAATTGAAACCCGTTATCGATGTAAACAAAACATCCAATGGCGCATTCTCATCGAAAAGACTGAGAGATGGAATATTGGTTTCGTTAGCAATTTTATTTTCTAAATCCCATCTAAGTTCAAATTCAAAGTAAACATCCCAAGTGTTTGCTTGCCATCTTTGAATTGCTTCAGCTCTTGGTGGCTTGATAAAACAACCAACATCATGGGAAATCTCGCCGCTCCAAGGAGTCCATTCTATGTCACAGATATCAAAATCCTTGGATAAATCCACTCTCATCTTATCGATTGATTGAAGACCATTTTCATCTGAAACTGTGAAATTGAATCTGTGTGTGTTGCCGGGCAATAACATACCATCAATTCTATCTAATCCAATCGATTCTCCACCAATCCATGTTGAATATCTGGGTTGAACATGAATTCTTGCCAAAGGTAATTGTGAATCGCCTCCGCCAATTAGGTCGTTTCCGGCAAGGTCTAGTCCCTCAAAATATACTTCCAGAACACCAACTTCTTCATTCGCTAAAGGAACACTACTCTCATCTATGAGTGGAAGATCTATGATTGCCTCAGTGGAACCAACCGGTGTCAAGAAATCGATTGATTCCCAATCCCTTCCACTACGTGAATAATGCATTGTCATCTTTCCTGGTAACCCGTTATCATCTTTGAGATAAACGATTAGTGGTATGTCCTGTCCAGGATGCCAAACGTGTCCGTCTGCGAGTTGATTGCCCCCTGGGGCATCGATTTCAAGTGAGGTTACCTCAGAATCATTTACATCAAGTAATAATCTAATCTCTTGGAAAATAGAGGTTACATCGAATGATGTACTTGATTGCGAACGTGATATATTCATTATTTGTGCAGTTATTTTGAGTTCTTCTCCACTGAGATTTTCATCATCGGGGGTGAATAATACAGCAGAAAATACGCCGTCAACATCATAATCAGGTGAAACGCTGTCAAGAACTTGATCGCCCAATCTTAACTCTACAATGACATCCGCATCCTCTTGGTTAGGGTGAATATCATTCAAACCGGAGAATCTTACTTCACCGGCAACTGTAATCTCATTTGCACCCTTTACATTCAAAGGCCACAAAGGGTTGGAAAAATCGTGCAGTGGCCTATCGTCTGACCATGCTTTGAGTTCTATTACCTCCAAATCGTTAGTTGAAGCTGCGTGTTGGCCTGAACCACTAATCCCCATAGCTGGTCCTAGAGTTATTCCATCAGCATTTGTTGCTGAAGCAAACCAATACAATCGAGGGCTGTCGTCTAATATCCACATTCCTGTCAATGACCAAGTCACATTTTCTCCATCCCAAGAACTGTTAGCAGTATCGAGTTTCAATACACCTGCTCCATAATCTTGAATAAATCTACCACCGCTATCCAAACGGTCTAAAGAAATCATAGCAATTGTATCAGCAAAATTTTGGCTTGTTGATACAGTTAGGGTAACCGATTCAATCGGTGAATTGTTTTCTAGGATTACGTGATTAGAGACTGCAGATTGGGTTAGTCCTGGCCTGTAGGTTTCTTGTGGCATAGATACCCAAGAATCAATGATTGATTGTTCATGTGTTATATCCCCATCAAAAATGATTCCGCCCCTATCAGATGAAATCGTGACAGGTAATGTAGATGTAGAATCACCATTATCAACGAACAAATCACTCAAGGATGAATTAATCGAGATTGTGTGCTTAAAACCTGAGATGTAATTCAATGAAAATAATTTGAACTTCGTCAAATTACTTGTTGTAAAATCAAATTTGTATTCAGTAACATAATGTGAGAAACCTGAGTTTTCTATCCAAATTTGATTTTCTGAAATAGATGGGGAAACAGAACCATTTGTTTCAAAATTCAAATCTCCTCTGTAACACATATTCGCAATTCCACAATTCCAACTTTGCATAGATAAATTCCTTGCAGGGAGAATTATTGAAAAACTCAGAGTTTGTGAATAATTTATTTCAAAACCTTCTTGACTTTGCAAGGAAACTAACTGACCATCTACCTCTAATGAGTGTAGTGAATCTGTATGATGGAAATTACCGTTCCATTTCCAATCATCAATCCCATCAGAACCTAAATCTATGGAAGGAGACTTCGGTGCTAACAAAGTCAGTGGTTCCAATTTTATCCATTCAAACACCTCTCCCGGCTCAATCTTTAATTCAAGCACTATATCTTGGGATACTCCAAAACTATTCCATAGGTAATCTCCACATTCACCATGATCAATTACTATGCTAGGAGCGTTATTAGTTAGAGTGCCTGAAGAAAGTACTGGCTTTCTATCTGCAATAGATCTCAAGTGCGATGAAACATTGCCTTCACAAGTAAATTGCACTTCGTTATATGTCCTCCAATAAGGAACTGGTATAGCCAAAATATAGTCGGTGGAATTAGAAGAAACCTTGCTTGGATTTGATACCCATTCGGGAAGATTAGGATCTAATCTGCTTAACGTTTCTAGATTGATATATTCAGTAATTCCATGATGCAGAATGCTTATGCGAGGGGTTAATGTTTCATTTTGTGTGAATAATTTAACTCTAAATTTTAGATGCGAATACTCCCATTTTGCTATTTTGAGATTAAATGGCATTGTCAAATTACCGTGTCCCTCAACGATTTGATTATTCGTATCTAAAACATCCACAAGCACGTTTGTCTGTGTAGGCATCTTGTAAAGAGAGGTAAGCCTTGCCCAGCCAGATTCTGGTGATTCAATCAGAGGACTGGTCCAAGTTCCGCTCAATTGGAATCTGTCTATGTTAATACCTGCGTCGTCGATATACCAACCATCTTCCTCAACATAGGTGTCTGTGAAGAATGAAAATCTAACCCTTACATCGTTACCAGAAAGATGTGAGATATCACCTGAAAGACGAGTGAAAGTGTGGTTTGCATTTGATTTTCCACACCCATTTGTAACTCCAGAACCATCAAAAATTCCTAGACCATAAAATGGCGAATTCGGATTTACGGAGGAAATACGGTCATAGAATCCTGTTATGTTTTGACCAAAATGTTGCCATGTAATTCCATCATCGATTGACGTGAAAATGGAACCCCCGTCCCAGTCCGCTTCAGTGCAAATCCAATGACTGAATGTTAGCCTAGCTGTTGCATTATCTGGAATACTATAACTAGGAGAAATCAAATGAGTATATACGTGATTTGAATAAATTCCATTTAGGTTTATCCCCATTCCTTTGTTGCCGCTTGGCCATAATGTTGAATGAGGCCCATATCCATTGGAATTGTCAATCGAACCTATCTCCCAAGGCGTTGAACCTCTGACGTGATCAACTCGCCACCCAGATGGTAAATTTCTAACTTCTTCAAATGAGTCAAATGTGCTCCAGGGCCCATTATTTCCCTCCCAAGAAATGTGCTGCCATTCGTTGGCTAGACCAGAAACTGACAAGGTATATGCTGTGTTATTTTCGGTGAAATTTTCTATTGGATATATTTGCGAATTAGAAGTTCCAGCTGCTGAAATAACTTGAAGGTCGTCGATCATTATTCCTTCCCACCCGTCTACAGTACTACCACCAAAATTGACTGCATTGTCCGTATATACTTTAAAATTCAACAAAGAGTTTGATGCGTTTGTATTGTTTACTGCCCAATTAGGGAAACTGTGTTGAATTTCTCTCCAACCGAATGATTCCTCATTGTAGGTTGAGGTCCCTACTTGGATACCATGTGCCGGGACTCCCGGCAAAGGACTCATTACTGTCCAAGAAGAACCGTTATTTTGTGATAGCATAATAATCAAATTGTCAAAATTACCACCCTGTATATCCCAATTTGAAAAATATGATAATTTCAGTGGAGAAGAGAATCCTGAAAGATTAATTGGGACAATTAATGAGCCATCTGCATTTGGTGAATAATGTCCATTAGCATTGCCATGGAACCAAGATGCCAAGGGTAATCCTTTGTTTGAAAGATTAAATGAATCTATGAATAGG
>Ga0163110_10000188_pt1 | contig 27830 bp, 27 predicted proteins | sample CRUFie1St17metaG_FD_108703 | JGI IMG/M metagenome (GOLD analysis project Ga0163110, IMG submission 108703) | Marine microbial communities from the Costa Rica Dome - CRUD Field 142mm St17 metaG | ecosystem: Environmental > Aquatic > Marine > Oceanic > Photic zone | place: Costa Rica: the Eastern...
CACAAAACGTTTAGATGAAGCATATTTGAATGGTTTATCTGATTATGATATGAAAGATGGTATTTATAAGATAGATGAAAATGGTTTTGATTCAAAAATGAGTAGTCAAAATATTTTTAGTATAGAAGAAAATTCTGAATATGATAAATTATAAAATGTTCTTTGCTTTAGCAGTTACTAAAGCAGTAATACCTGTTAACAATAATATTATTGTTAACTTATTTGGTTCATTATTTGGTTCTGTTTTTGATTTTTTTATGTTTTCAAAATTTTCTCTTAATTGAAGAGGGCCTGGCATGCGCGCATTTTTAATATGCCTGTTTTTACTTTTTATTTCATAATTTAGATCTTTATTTGTGGTTTCTGTCATAGTGTTATGACCAGCAGTACATTTTGTTTCCCAATTCCATGTAGATCCAAGATTTGATTCATCATAAATACCATAACCAACTGGCAATGTCATTTCTTTACACTCATCACTCCCCAAATTTCCATTACCAGTAGCTGCAATACTAAGTTCAACTGGATTAATATCATATAATTGTTCAAATAAACCTGGTACAAGTCCACGACCTTCTGTTATTCCTGTTAAATTACATCCAGTAGCATTATAAAAACTTAAATTTAAGGGGGGTATTGTACCAGTTGGTATATTTCGAACATATGTATATTTAGACTTATCTTTACATTCTGAAGATGATGTTTCTGGATTACATTTACCCGATTCTATAAAATAATTAGAGCCAAGGGCAATATCACTACCCTTCATAGTAACACCGCTTCCAAGATAATTAACACTATATTTCAAACCATCATAAACATTTTTAACCATTTCTCTATTAGGGCTTTTAATCTTATCTGGATATTGAAGTAATGAATTTGGCTCAACTTCATAACTTTTTTTAATTAAATCTGGATTTTTTAGTAATTCTTCTGAAGTTATACCTGACATATTTAATAATATATATTTTTTGTCTAACTATTAAATTATTAATTTCCAGCTCATAATAAAATACAAAGGATTATTTGAACTATAATATGATTCAGATGTAGATGCATTACCAGAAGAACTTAACGCATCATTGGTACCAACATTTGGAACATTACCAGATTCAATATTTAAAAGTATTCCATAAAATACATACATTTTATCATTAGTTTGAAATGGAACACTAGTATTAGAAGAGCCAATAATTGTATCCCAATAAGCATATTCATCATTAGAAGTACTGTTTGAAACAACTGTTTTTGAGAATTCTTGTTGTGATTTAATTTTTATGTCATTTATTATATTATTTGTTGGATCATTTTGAAAAAATATTTGATTTAAACGTATATTATCTTGAGTAAAGTCAATATTTCCTATATTATTCGAACTTAAACTAAATATATTTTTAATAGCAATACAAAATATTGCTCCTTTAATCAAAATTTGTGGTGAATCAGTAGATTGAAAATTAGCATGAAGTAGTTCATTGTTGTAATTATCATTAAGATTTACAAAGCTTGGTATATTATTGTCATTACTTAACAATATGTTAGCTTGTCCATTACTGAAATTAATACCATCAGAATTTATTGATTTAGTAATGCTATTAGAAGATCTATCAATAGAAATTTCTAAATTATTTATAAATCCTACATTTTCAACTAAAAAATCAGAAGTTACAAAAGTAGGAGAATCAAAAGAATTTAGAACAATAGTATTTGGATTCAAATATGCCATTTAAGTTTTTAACTTAAACTAAAAATTTTTGTTTACAAAAATTAACACAAATACTAAATATCTTCAAAATCAATTTCACAATCTATATCAGATTCATCGTTATTAGAATTTTCTTCAATTTTTATATTAGTATTGATCTCTCCATAATTTCCTAATGCTTTTGCTTCTTCACGAGTATATTTATGAATAATATCAGCCTTTTCATCTTGATAATCTCTAAGTGATAACAATACTGTATCGCCAGCACATATCCACACACGTTTTATCATTTTTCCTCTAATATGTCCTAATCGGGTTCTACCATCATGACATTTGCATTCACATCTACAATTACCTAACATTTTTGATATTAAAGCATATTCTTGGCCGTCTTCTTTAAATATAATTTGTCTTTTGTCTTGTGATTCTTGATTTTTAGACTTTCTAAAATTTTTACCACCTTTTCCTTTATTACGAGGCATTATTATACTTAAACTATTTAATAAAAAATTTCTTAAGTCTTAATTTTTTGATGTAAATATGTAAAATAATATATTTAAATACCTCTTGGTGGAGGACCAGTTGGTTGTGGATAATAAGGAATATTTCCTCTTTGGAATGGATATTGAGTAGAAGGAGGAGAATAAATTGGCATTGGTGGGTCTTGAATACGAATAGGTATTTGTTGTGGCATTTGTTGTGGCATTTGTTGTGGCATTTGTTGTCTTGAATTAACTGCATTGCTAATTTGTGTTGTTACAATCCATTTACCAAATTTGAAAAACATATCAATAACAATTATTGCAAGAATTCCTAAACCAATAAAAATAAGAACGTCTGTCCAAGAAGTAACACTATTATTCAGATTTTTTGAATTTCCCTTTACACATCCAGTACATTTTTCAATAGTTTGTATTAATTTGTCAATTTTTTTATCAAAATTAGCTTCAAATGTCGATACTTCTGAATTATTTGTTTCAATGTATTCTGGTTCTTGAGTTTTCCACTGTTCTGCCGGAATTGCTCCACCAAGAAGTGATCCACGTAAAGGAGCTACTTCTTCCATAACATTGTCTTCATTTGGAACTGGTTTTTGTAAAATTTTATTTTTAATGTTATTGTGAGCAATTTCATCGTTTTTTGTTACATGGTCATTTTTTTCTTGATTTTGATTAAAAGGTGCCCCCCAAGCTTCTTCATATGAACAAAAAGACATTATAATATGTGATATTTAAAAATTAAAAAAATAAAATTAAGTTTTTCGGTTAATATAAGATGTAAATTATTTTATTATTCTTTTATAAGAATAATGGAATTATTAAAAGAATCTGTAAGTAAAGAATTTTGCTCTTTTCCGGTAATAATAACTACATTTTTGGTATTACTATATATTTGTATTGGAATTGATTATGTTTCAATATATATAAATCCAAAAATATTGAATCACCCCTTATTTAGATTTTTAGTTTTAGCTATTATGGCTATTGCGTTTTCTTTAGATCACTATACAGGAGTAATAATTGGATTTGCTTATTTATTAACAAAACATCAAATGGAAATAAAAAGGGAAAATTTCTCTAATTTATTTTCAAAGCCAACCTTTACACATGTAGAAAAAAAAGCAATTAATTCACAAAAAAAATTTAAGAAAAAAGCTCCGATTGTATCAGCTTTACCGTCTAATTCAATAGAAAACGAATTAACAACCAAATTTACAAATAAATCTCAATTCAAAGATGCTCAATCAAATGTTGTTAATGAAAACGCATTAAACACTGAAATACGCACTTGGGACAAGGGCTACGGCGCTCAAGGTGGAGTTTTATAAATTAAATTTATTCAAATAAAGGTTTTGGAAAAGGACCTCTTAAATTTTTACATCCTCTTGAAGGAAATCCACCACGAGGCCATGCATCATGATTATCTTCAGGAATAATGTGTACTGGATCTTGTATTTCATTTGCAATGCAACCAACAAGTGGAATAAAGCGATTACGCGCTCCAGAGGGTGTCGCACTTTTTGGGGCATATGTATATTCAAAATCAAGACGGGGTTCTTTTGAAACTGCTCTGCATCCACTTCCCATATATGGAACTGTTAAAAAACCACTGTGTGGTAGTGATGTTTTTGAACCATGATGAGTTAAAAGTGAATTATATTTAAGAAATGAATCCTTATCTACATGTTTACCTTGTGGACCAATACATCCAAAACCATCTCTATAATTAACAACTGGTGTTTGTAAGGCAAGTTGTGTAGCATCAGCATGTCTTTTCATAGCCTCTTTATCAAATTGATGTACCATTTATCTTATAGTATATAATTTTCTATATCTTTCTTTTGATTGTTTGAAAATGAATACCATTCGCAAAAAGGTATATATTTTGTTGTTTATTAATACATGTATCAAAGTTTTGCTTGTAATTTCTTGGAATATAAGTCCACATTTTTATACGTGAATCCCAAACATGAATACACACCTTAAATGTTGACGCAAGAATTTCTAATTCATCATTTTCAAGCCAAAACTCTGTTTCTGGTTTTGATTTACCTATTCCACCCTTAACCCGTTTTCTTATTATAGCATCTTTTGATTCTTTTGAACGTGATAGTTTACGATCAAGAAGAATTCTTATTTTATCTGGACTATCTCGTTCTATATTATTTACATTTAAGGAATATTTGTTCTGTTTCATAGATTTTATAAAACTATGATAACCACAGTTACCATCCGGTGGTACATCTATTAATTCATAATATTTCTCATCAAAAGGTTCTAATTCATTTTTTACAGGTGTTTTTATTTTTACATTTGATTTTGATTTATCTTTTTTAACCTCTTTTTTAACCTCTTTTTTAACCTCTTTTTTAACTTCTTTTTTAACCTCTTTTTTAACTTCTTTTATGGGTTCTTTAGTAAGTTCTTTCGCAGATTCTTTTTGTTTTTTAGCATTTTTTAACCAAAAATTTCCTAATTTTTTTTTTGAATCATGTTTAGAAACAAGATATTCGTGTAAAGCTTTAATACTACCAAGTTCTTTCCAAGAAGGTATCATTTCTGAGTTTTGTTTGTATAGTTTTATTGTTTCTATTGAAGGAGTTTCTTTAAAATCATTATCAATTGTTACAGAATTTGACTCAGATTGTTGTTTTTTTTGTGTTTTGTTTGTCTTTTTATTTTTAGATATGTAGCATTTATTTTTTTCTTCCGAATATTCACAACTATTAGAATTTTTATTTACATCATTTGTTAGTGCACATGTTCTTCTATTTGAACCTTCTTTTTGTTTTAGTTCGCAATATTTATTGGCTCCACCTCTTTTTCTGAAAACCATTAATAAATATCTATATTTCTTTTGATAACAAAAATACTAATATAATATTGCCAAAAGAATATCATGTATAATATATATGAAGGGGCTATGTGTAATAATATTACTTATAACAATAACATGTATTGTCTTAACTATTCAAAAAAAATACATAATAGAGAGTTTTATAAGCAGTTCTGAACATAAAAAAGCAAAACTAGCCTGGGACGTTTGTTTAAAACTGCCACAGAACATGCGCCTATTTAATAAAAAGTGTTTAGATGCAAAAAAAGTATTAGATGATGCATCGAAAAAATCAAATAGGTTTCAAAAATTAAGTATAGAATTTAGTGGAGGTGCGCCAATCTCCGAGGGCGGGTATGCGCGGCTGCTCGACAAAGGGATCTTCTCATCCCAATTATTAGATATAGAATCAAAGTTAGGTGAATTTATATATAATGGTCCGCCCGAGTACGTCAACCAGGAAGACGAGCCAACTGGGGATGTATGGAACGATAAGAGAAGAATAGATTCGGAAAAAGGTTTATATTTGAGCGCGATGCCCGCGCGAACATGGTCTCGCGCCCGCTATGCACGAAATAGCCTTTATAATAACTATTGGTTGTCAGCGTTAGTTGCGAATAGAAGTAAATCAAAAAGTAAAAAAACAATTTCAATAATTTATGATTTGGCACCAGATTTATTTAATGGACAAGGTGCCGGCTACAGGTGGCACTCTTGGAATGAGGTTCCGTATTTGATAGGCAAGTACGACGGCGGAATCGCGATTGCAAAACTAATAACCTTGGGAGGTTTTAATTTAAAAAGAAGTCAACCAGTAAATGTACCCGGATGGGATTCTTTAAGTAATTCCTTACAGAATAGCTATAGTCAAACTTATTATAACGAAGACCCAATTATTGGTTTACATCATTCAAAAGTAATATTTACTATTCCAGAATCGAGGAATATAACGTTCGACGAAAAATTCTTTACATCTCTTGCTGCACCAGTAATAAATGCACAAACCTTCGAACCAAAAAATGAATTACCAACAGTTTATGAAAATAGGCCTGTATGTATTTATCCAAAGCGAGATTGGTCATGTAAATCATACAACCCAGGGTGCGGCGGTTTATTTACGGAGATCCCTCCCCCAATAGGAGGATTTACAGAAAAATTAGGTAGGGAACCTGGATTCAAGAACGAATCTGGTAACCCGATGCCTAATGGCCCAGAGTCTAATCAAGACGCTCAAAAAACTTTTAATATAGGTAACCATATTGTTTATTTTATGGTACAAAATACTGGAATAATTGACTATGTTGATGGAGGTGATAATGACAGTTATAAATTAAAATTTTGGTTATTATTTGATAATTTTATATTAGCACAAGACTTTGAACAATTTAAAGAAGTACCAACATTTGAAGTAGAACTATCAGCCAGTGAAGATATTCCAAATATGGAAATGGAATTCCCAGATGATGACACAATAATATTGAAAGTATTAAAGAAAGAATATATTAATGGTTCTTTAACAGATACATATGTAGAGAAAATAATCAATATGGGAACTCCAATATATTCTGATATTCAAGAATCTGCAATTGAAAGAGTGAGATTTGGAGTAACTCCAAATGAAGATAATATTATTCCAGAAACAATTAGTATAAAAATAAATAAAAATAACAGCGGTCTCTGGGAGGATGTAGACGGGGCAACTGAAATACGTCACAGTTTTTTACCAACTATTGTTAGAAGTGGAATAAATCAAACATCTATAGTTGATGAAGGAAATGGTAATTATTCATTATTTATGAATGGAGAATTATGTTATAGAAAAATGGAAGATGATTCTGGATTAACAAAGGCTTTTAATTCTGAAATAGAAGAAATTGTATTTGGTGTAGAAGGCAAGTATCATCCAAACATCGATTACAAATATTCTTACATCGAATTTGGTATGAAGGCGATAACAGTGGGAATAGATTTGTACGATGAAATGTTAGATGCAAATGCTTTATTTCAAAAATTTTTGAGTTTCTTACCAGAGGATGAGAAGTCGAAATATTGTGAACTTGTATATCAAGGTCAGATTGATGGATTAGAAGAAGAAAAAGTGGAATTAGAAGAACAAATTAATCAAATAGAAAATGACCACGAATTAGAAAAGCAAAAAATGTATAATAGAATAAATGAAGTAAAAGTTCAGCGAGATGAAGTTCAACAAACGGCAATAAAGGCAGCAGAACTACAACTAAGAGAATTAGAAGGTAATAGGAAAAAAAATATAAATTCAATTTCAAGAACTAACACACAATTCAAAAAAGCAAAAAGAACAAATAAGATATTACTGGGAATGTTAATAACATTGATAATATTGCTTATTGTCAGTAGTTTCTTTAAATTTAGTGAAACTGGTCAAGATATGTTTGAAAATTTATCTGAAAGTATGTCTAATATGTTTGGAAATAATAGGGCGAATTTTGAATATAGAGGACCAAGAAGAATACCGTTTATAGGTACTGATTATTGATTATGTAAAAATAAGGTTTTGAGAATAAAGAAATATAATGTTTGAACTAAAGTTAGATGATTTAGTTCGTATTGAAAGATCTCCCTATATAAATGGTCATTTTTATTTAAAATTTAAGAATAAAGAAAATAGTATAATGACTTTAGGATTTGGATATGATGATCCATTTTTTGAAAAAAATCCATTATGGTTAAAACCATTAATAGCTCATAGTAGAATATTTTCAACTCTAATAGATCCTGTAAAAAATAAGTGGGTAGTTTATCATAATGATCATGCAAGAAATAATAAATTAGTACCAAATGTTTATCATAAAATAAGTAATTGGTTTATTTTGACTGAAAAAACAATAAAAATTATAAATAAAATTATAAGAGGAGAAGAAAAAGAAAATTGGAAAAAATTATTTGAGTTGCCTTTTTGTGCATCAACAAAAGAAAATGTTTCAAATAGTTGTAGAACAATTATAATAGATGTAATAAAAGATTCTTTAAAAGAAGATGGTATAAATATTCTAAAAAAATATTTTCATGGAAATCCGGCATTAAATGATATAAAATATGGGTGTATAAGTTTAGAAATTAAAAATGGAAAAGTAAGTTTTATAGAAAGTCATCCTTGTGTATTTGTAAATATTAAGAAATGTTGTTGTTTAGTATCAAATTCAAATTTAGAGAAAAAAGTAATGCGAAAACATGTGTTTTGTAATGCTTAAATTTATAATATCACATTTAATTAGTATGGCAAGACTATTAACGCAACATAATACAATGTCATTTGAGAATTTTATAACAAGAGATATTCCAAGAATAATAAGTGATTCTCGAAATGTGATTCGTGTCTTGAAAAATAAAGAAAATAATGAATATAAAACAAAAGTATATTTTTACTTAGGAGGAAAAGATGGAAAACAAATAGAATACAAGGCACCAAAATTGATTCCAAATGATTGTAGATTGGATGGTTTAACGTATCAAGGTATTTTAGAAATAACAGTAGATATAGTTGTAAATCATGGTAATGATAAACCAATAAAAAGAAGTGATAAAATACAATTAGTAAAAATTCCAACAATGCTTCATTCAAAATATTGTGTTTTAAAAGACAAAAAGGAAAACGAATTAAGTTCTTTGGGTGAATCTTCGCATGAACGTGGTGGATATTTTATTATAAAAGGTTTAGAAAAAGTAATATTATCGCAAGAAGATTCTGCAACAAATATTATATATACACGTATTGAAAGTGTAAGTGAAAATTTGATAGCTTCAGTTGATAGTAGATATGGTTCAAATGCTGTTGAAAGATTTAGTGTAATATACGATAAAAAAACGAAAACAATATTTGCAACTATACCTTATATAAAAGGTTCAATACCAATAATAATATTGTTTAGAGCTTTAGGATTGGAAAGTGAAAAAGAAATAATTGAATCAATATGTGGAAAAAATTTATCTTCCAATTTATCAAAAGTATTGGGTGAAGCTTTAATACCAAGTATAAATGAAGTAAATCAAATATATACGCAGGAAATAGCATTAAGATGTTTATCAATATTAACAAAAGTACAAGCTGATAAATCGAATAAAAATGCAATTAAGTGGAAAGGTAATTTATTATATATTTTGAACAATAGATTGTTGCCTCATGTTGGTACAGATGTAGATGATTATATGGTTGCATTGAAAAATAAAGCAATATATTTGGGTTATATGGTAAAACATTTATTGACAACTCAAATAGGATTAAGAGAAGTTACAGATCGTGATAGTTTAGTTTATAAAAGAGTAAGATTACCAGGTGAAATGATGAATGATATGTTTAGAGATTTTTATGAAGAATATTTAAAAAATATAAAAAATCAAACGGATAAATTGATAGAATTAGACAAAAAAACTGAAATATCTGCAAAAAGTATATTGAAAGATATAAGTGAAGCTTATAATAGTATATTGAACAGTTCTGAATTTCAACGTAATATAGATAATTCTTTTATGGGAAGATGGGGTAAAAATCCGTCATCAAAAAGAAATGAGGGTGTTTTACAAGGTTATTTAAGACATTCTTTTATGGAAGCCATGTCTCATTTAAGGAGAGTACATTTAAACTTGCCGGATGGTCCAAACACTATGGAGCAAAGAAGATTACATAATTCTCAATGGGGTTATTATTGTCCAGTTGAAACACCGGATGGTGCTTCTATTGGTACACACAAACATTTATGTCAAACTTGTACAATTAGTGTAGAATATGATTCAGAAAAACTGATAAATTGGATAAAAGATGATGATTTATTTACAATTGGTTTCAAAACGAATAATGTTTTACAAGATTATTCGCATATGATATTTGTGAATGGTGATTTAATTGGAAATCATTCAAACCCCAAAAAATTTGTGGAAAATTTTAAGAAAAAGCGTATGGATTTAAATGATAAACATATACATTGGTCGTTTTCAATATCATGGATAATAAGAGATTCTGAAATACGTATTTTAACAACCTCGGGAAGAATGATGCGACCTTTAAAATTGAGAAAAACAAAAAATTTAAAGAATATAGAGCTTTTGGGTTGTGAACCAGAAAAACTTGTAGAAAAAGGTTGTGAATATATTGATCCAAGTGAAGCGGATACAATTTTGATAGGATATGAAGAAGAATTAAAAGCAAGTCATTACGAAATTGTCAAAACAGCATCTTTGGGTTTAACTGCATTAACTTTACCATTTATAGAGCATAATCCTATAGCAAGAAATTTGTATGCAACTCAGCAATCGAGAGCGGCAGTATCTGTATATGCTTCAAATTTCAAATCAAGAATGGATCAAAAAGCTTCATTATTACATTATGGTCAATGTCCTTTAGTTCATACTGGTGTTGTAGAGAAATTGAATGAAAATAAAGCACCATATGGAATAAATATTATAGTGGCTATAGCGGCATGTTCTGGTTATAATCAAGAAGATGCAATTATAATAAATAAATCGGCAATTGAAAATGGTCTTTTTTGTTCAAGTTATTATACTACCCATTCATTAAGGGAAGAAACTAGTTCTCAAAAAATGAGAAATGGGAATGTTGGGAATATAAATATAGTAAATCCCAAAATGGCATCAAAAGAAATAATTAAAATGAATTCAAACTGGGATTATAGTTTGTTGGATAATAATGGTATAATAAGACCAAATGTGCCTATAAATGAGAATACTGTATTAATAGGTGCATATATGATAGACGCTCAAGGAAATTGGATTGATAATAGTGTAATAGCCAAAAATGTGCATGAAGGTGAAATAGTAGAAAGGGTTCATTTATCAAAAACATATCCAAGAATAGCAAAAGTATTGACAAGGGAAGTGCGTTTTCCTATTGTAGGTGATAAATTTGCTTCAAGAGCTGCTCAAAAAGCGGTTCTTGGTATAATAGTGCCTAAAGAAAATATGCCTTATACTAAAGAAGGTATAGTGCCTGATATAATATTTAATCCTCATTCTTTTCCTTCTCGTATGACGATAGCATATTTTTTGGAAATGTTAACAGGAAATATAGGATTAATATCTGGAAAATTAGTTGAAGTACCAAATTTTAATGGTTCTTCTTATCCTCATGAAAATTTAATGAAAGTTTTAAAAAATTTAAATAGTGATCCAAATTCAGAATATAAATTATATTCTGGATTATCTGGAAAATTGGTGTGTAATGAAGCATGTATTGGTCCTATATTTTATCAACGTCTAAAACAAATGGTTTCTGATAAAATATATGCAAGAGGGCAATATGGTCCTAAAGATGCAATAACAAAACAGCCATTAGGTGGTAGAGCTCGTGGTGGTGGTTTAAAAATAGGAACTATGGAATGTGATGCATTATTATCGCATGGTATGAGTCAATTTGCAAAGGAAATATTTTGGGATAAATCAGATTCTTATGAAATGGCTATAGATGAAAATAGTGGAGAAATAGTGGCTCATAATCCGGATAGAAACATAAAACATAATGGAAAAATAAGAATAGTTAGAATACCATATGCATTTAAATTGTTGTTACAAGAAATTCGTTCAATGGGAGTATCTTGTAAAATCAATGTAGAAAAATAAACTAATAAAAAGTAGAATTAGTTACCTTATTATAATCACTTATAATAGCTTGATTAACATGTTCAAGTACACAACGTTTTGATTCTTCATGATCCCTAAACTGGCGAATAGCAATTTCATAAGGAAACCATTTAATATATCCAATTTCACGAATTTGAGCAGTATTTTTTTTATCTAAATAAGCTACACAATTAGATTTAGCTTTACCAATAAAAAATACATTTCTGTATCCAATACCATTAGTACCGACATATCTTTCTTCAAATGGTAATATACTTGGTACAATATCATATGAATATTTATTAATTCGTGTTTCTTCATATAATTCACGACTGGCACAATCAAATGGATCTTCATTTTGATTTGGCCTACCTTTAGGAAATCCCCATTCAGGATGTTTATATGTACATGGAACTGTAGAATTAAGTACTATAAAAATATCTCTTGTTTTATGAAATTTATTTGATACATAGTCATAAAAAGCACCTTGTGGTTGTCGACTATTAGAATATAATTCTTTCCACAATTCTTCATAAGTTTTAGTAGTTATTGATAAACGTTCACCATATGTCATATTTTTAACCATAAATTTTATATATTCAGTATTTTTATCATTATATTTACCCAATAAGAAATCCACATAACAGTATGTTGATTTTCTACATACCATAAGATATTCGGGATAGTTATGAATAAATCGAACTAATATTATTCCATAACTTCTAATTGATCTCCAATTTTTTGAATCTGACATAATTGTTTTTAATTGTTTCTAATTTTTATGTAATTACCTATAAAACACACTTTTCATTATATTTATAAAATTAATTGATTTCTAGTAAATATTCTTGTGGTGCTTTAATAATATGACTTGAATTTGACCATCTTTGAGAATTTCCATTCATTATATTGCTAATGTTATAAATGTGTACATTGTTTGCAGATGGATCTCCAATAACTACAAATTGATCGTTTAAACAAACACTATGTCCAAATAATTGAGAAGCTTCATCATCTCTTAAACATGCTACAGGTTCTGAATCTGTTTCATTTTCATTATTTCTTATGTATAAAAAGGCACTACCAACAAATTCATTTTCATTTTTGCCAAAACCCGAAACAAGAAGTAAATTATTATAAATTGAAACATCTCTACCAAACAAAGCTTTTGATGACTTTGATTTAGTAACAAGTGTTTCACAATTATTATGATGATTTGAAGTTGGTAAAAATCCAATAGAAGCATCAAAAAAGTTGGATATATTGTAAATAAATGTTTTACCTGGAATACCATCTTGACCTGGCGATCCTACAACAATTTTTTCACCAAATATAGAAATTGAAAATCCAAAGTTGTTAACACCATTAATTTTATGAGAAACAATATTATTTGAATCCCATGTATCTTTAGTATGAAATAAATAAGTAGAACCAGATTTTCTTTCAGAAGGAGCACCAACAACTATAAATTTTTCACTCAAAGCAACCGAAAAACCAAAATAATAACATGAATTATTCATATATGGAGCATAATTATTTACAGAAAATGAATTTGGAACCAATGTTTTTACACAATCCCATTTCTTTAATTTTTCATTGTTATTGAATATACTAACAGAACCAACTCTCCAACCTTCAGTATTATCACCATATGCGCCTACAATTGCAGTAGTTTTATTAATATCTACAGAACATCCAAAAAAACTTTTGTGTATTTTTGATACTGGATTTAATATATCAACATATTCCCATTTTTTTCCAAAATCATATGATTTATATATATAAGCAGCTCCGGTTGAAATAGACATATCAGTTTTACGATGAGCTCCAACTATAAGAAGCAGTTCAGTTTGTGAATTTGAAAATAGTTTACATGATATACCAAATCCATCGTCACAATGACCATCATAAGCAAGGAGGGGCTCTCCAATTTCTTCAACATTTCTATCACTTAGTTTATAAGTATGTAAGCTACCTTTCTTACTTATTGATGGTGTACCAATAACTAGTATATCATCAACAAGACTTGTACAACATCCAAACAATCTTGGGTTCATTATAATTCTAATTTATTTATTTTTTTGTGTCTAAAAAAAGATGCGAAATGTGTTTATTGATTGCCAAAAATGTAAGACGTGTACCGGATTTTAATTTTAACAATTGGGACAGGGGTTTATCAACTAAGAATTCGCGCTTATTATTTACGTCTTGTAGTTTCTTATCATGAACATGTTTCGAAATAGCTCGAAGTACACCTTCACGACTCGAAGATGCATCACTTAGCTTCATAAATTTAGCAAGTTCTTTAGAAATAGGACGGGGTTTTTCAACTTTCTTAGTTTTAGGACGCTTTCTGGGAGAAGTCTTTTCAATTACTTTCAAAACACTTGTTAATTCAGCCAAAAGTGTTTTAATAGCAGAAAGTTTTTCATCGACATCTACAAATGTTGGTTGGTTATCAGCAAGGGCAGCCATGCTATATGTTAATAACTTTTGCTTATACTTAGTTAAAAATTTTAATAAAAAAAAATAAAAAAGCTTAAAAAATGATTAATAGTTACTATTTATGAGTCATAAAGGAGATATTAAAATGGTTCATTCAAAGCATTTAAGAAGTGTTATTGATTCTATGTTTAGAAGTGAAAAATCAATGTTAGCAAAACATCAATTAGATTCTTTTAATCATTTTCTTCAAGTATTAATAAAAGATATAGTTCAGCAATACAATCCGGTTATTATTTATGGAACTTACAATGAAGAATTTGAAAAACATGAACAAGAAATCAAAATATCTTTTGGTGATGTAGCATTTCATTCTCCAATGATTTATGAAAATGATGGTTCTATGGTTCAAATGTCTCCAGAAATAGCACGTTTAAGAAGTATGTCATATAGTTCAAATCTCCATGTAGATGTTATTGTAGAAACTACGCTTAGAACTGGTAAAAAATTAGAAGACGTTGAAGTAAAGACAAAACAATTTGATAAGATTCTTGTTGGAAAAATTCCGATTATGGTAAAGTCTCGTTATTGTAATGGTGATAATAGTGAAATTACAAAAAGAAATTGTCAAGTAGATCCAGGAGGATATTTCATTGTTACTGGCTCTGAAAAAGTAATTATTTCACAAGAAAGACAAGCAGAAAACAAAGCATTTTGCTTTCCAGTAAGTACAGTATCTGGAACAAGATTTTCTCATTGTGTTGAAGTAAAATCAGTTCCACAAGAAGGGTTTATGCCTGCAAAGCCAGCGGTTTTGAAAATAGCAAGTAAAGCAAATGCAGCAGGATTCTGTTTGTACGTACACTTCCAAGGATGTCGTAAGGAAATCCCATTAATGATTATTTTCAAGTCACTTGGTATTGAAAGTGATAGACTTGCGTGTGATTATGTATTTGGATTTAAAGATTCATCCATTCGTGAAAATTTGATTGGAATGTTAAGAGCATCAATTGAAGAAGCTGAAGGAATTACGCAACCAATGGCATTAGAATATATTGCAAAATATTTACCAGTACCTATGCGTATTCGTCAAGGTTTGCCAGTATCTCCAGATATGCGTATTAAACATGTAAGACATGCTTTAATCCATGATTTCTTACCGCATTTGGGTGATAATTCAGTTCAAAAAGCATATTATTTAGGAATGATGGTTAAAAAGTTATTGTTATATTACACAAAAAGGTATGATGAAGATGACAGAGATAGTTTTGTAAATAAAAGAGTTGACACACCCGGTATTATGTTGGGTAATTTGTTTAGACAGTCATTTACAAGATTAATTAAAGATGCTACTTGTATTTTGAATAGGGAAATTAATGGTGGAGCTTGGAAATTAACTAATAATTTTCACAATATTATTACAAACAATAATATTTATAAGATTCTTAAATCAAATATTATTGAAACAAATATGAAATATTCTCTTGCAACTGGTAATTGGGGAGTTAAAAATACAACAATCAAGATTGGCGTTGCTCAAGTATTACAAAGACTTTCATATTTAGGTACTTTATCTCATCTAAGACGTATTAATACACCTATTGATAAAACTACAAAAATGACAAAACCAAGAAAACTGCATCCAAGTACTTATGGCTATATATGTCCAGCTGAAACTCCTGAAGGTACTTCAATTGGTATTGTAAAAAACATGGCATTATCTTGTAACATTACAATGGATGTATCAATTTCACAAGTTGAAAAATGTATTCGTGAATTTGAATCATTTAAATCAATCGAATCAAATATATACGGATCGGCTGTTTATATTAATGGTTCTGTTATTGGTGTTGTAGATAATATGGTCAAATTATCAAAACATTTAATCAATTTGAGACGATCTGGTATAATTCATACTCACACAGGCATTGTACCATCTTATCAAGAATCTGAATTACACATTTATACAAGTGGTGGTAGATTAGTAAGGCCTGTATTTATTGTAAAAAACGGTCAACTTGTGTTTGATGAAAGACATATTAAATTCATTTCAGAAAATAGACATTCTTGGAATGAACTAATTGTTGGTACTAAAGATTTTCCACCAGCAATTGAATATTTAGATGTTCAAGAAAGTGGTTGCTCGATGTTATGTGAACATCCAAATAATGTTCACAAAAATCCAAGATATACTCATTGTGAAATTGATCCAAGTCTTCTTCTTGGTATATTAGCTTCAAATATTGTATTTTCAAATCATAATCAATCTCCTAGAAATACTTATCAATCAGCAATGGGAAAACAAGCAATGGGTATTTATGCCACTAATTTTAGATATAGAATGGACATGGTTTCTAATACATTGTGGTATCCAACCCAACCACTTGTAATGACACATAATTCTAAACATATGAACATGAGACGGATTCCGAATGGTTCTACTGTAATTATTGCAGTAAGTAGTGATAAGGGATATAATCAAGAAGATTCTCTAATGTTTAACAAATCTTCTATTGATAGAGGATTATTCCGTTCAAGTTTCTTCAGAACATATCATGTAGAAGAAAGAAAGAATCAATCTACCGGAGAAGAAGAACAATTTGCAAAACCAAATCCCAATAATACTTTACAGTTAAGACATTGTAGTTATGATGCATTGAGTGATGACGGTTTTCCAATTGAAGGAAAACATGTAAAAGGGGGTGATGCAATTGTCGGAAAAGTAGTCCCTATGTGTAATAGAAAAAAGCAGACTTCTACAGTCTTCGACAAAGAATTTAGGGATAATTCTACTTATATTAGAAATAATGAAGATGGTATAGTTGATACAAAATACGTATCAAGAAATAGTGATGGATATTTATTCTGTAAAGCAAAAATCCGTTCTGAACGTAGACCAGGTATTGGTGATAAGTTTAGTTCTACTTGTGGCCAAAAAGGTACTATTGGAATGATTTATAAAGCAGAAGATATGCCATATTCAAAAGATGGTATTACACCAGATATTATTATGAATCCACACGCTTTTCCAAGTAGAATGACATTTGGTCAACTTTTAGAATCATTGTTAGGAATTGAATGTGTTGACAAAGCAATGCATGGAGATGGTACACCATTTACTAATATATCTGTTGATAAAATCGCAAATCGTCTTGAAAAAAGCGGATACGATAAATATGGAGAAACTCAATTGTATAGTGGTGAAACTGGTAAAAAATTGACCACAAAAATATTTATGGGACCAACATTTTATCAAAGATTGAAGCATATGGTGGATGATAAATTTCACGCACGTTCTACAGGACCCATGGTTCAAATGACACGACAACCGTCAGAAGGTCGTTCTCGTGATGGAGGTTTGCGCATGGGAGAAATGGAACGCGATTGTTTATTATCGCACGGTGTATCTCAATTTCAAAAAGAAAAATTCATGGAATTGTCGGATAATTTTACAGTATTTACAAATTCAGAAGGTATGATGTGCTCTGTAAATAAGAAAAACAATATTGTAAAGTCTTTTACCGACAAAAAGAATGACAATAAAGGTACTATTTCTGAACATAGAATCCCATACGCTACAAAATTGTTTCTACATGAATTACAAACAATGGGTATTGCCGCTCGTTTACAAGTAATTAATGAAGAAAATGAATAATTAATCAAACTGGAAATTTAGTTACTAATCTTACAATATTCGAACTTTACAAAACGACCCTTGAACCAATTTGATAACAAACTATTTCCTTCTAATTTCTCTAAGAACCCTTTTTTTATATTTTCAGATATATTATCCTTTATAATTGAATTTTGTAATCCACTATATCTTAATAGCTTAGCAACTATTTTATTCCGTTTTTTTTTGATTAGTCTATAGCCATTTAATTCAATATCATATGTTAAGTATAAATCATGCCAAATTCGACCTTCATCCCATTGTACTTCTTGTTCAGTAACAGTTCCTTCTCCTTCTAGTTCTTCTTGAATAATACGTGAAATATTCACCTCACGAATTTGTTTCAATACATCGCTACCAAATCCATTAGTAATACTTAATTTTACTATGCATTTGAAATTAGTTTTTTGCATTTATTAATAGAAAACATAAAGAATTAAAATTATAATCGCACAAATCTATTCCATTATATTTTCATATATTTGTTCACCCGCTTGTAAACCAAATCCAAAAAATACTGAAGAAAATAGGTGATGTAAAAATGGAGCTGTACCAAAAAGTATTAATATTATACCAATATATTGATAGTTTGATAATTCTTTAAGCAATGGGGTTTCTTCTCCTTTTTCATCCTTTTTATTATACTTTTTTAAAATATAATATCCACTACCAGCAATTATAATTGTATATAAAGATATAAAAATCATAAACAAAATAATCCCACCCATAGCACCAAATGCACCTATAAAACTTTGTTCCAAATCTTTTATGCGTATCATAAATTAAGTTATATGTATATTTTTTTTTGTTATCATATATTATACAAATGGAAGACGGAAAACGTAGTTTCACAGTTGTCGAGATCCGCAAACCCGGTCAAAAAAATAAATCTGGTTCCACTAAAAAAACCACTGGTGAAGGAGGTCGGTTCCTTTCTAAGAGCCCTCGGGCCGCAGCAAGTAAAGCATTTAATGCTGCTTGCCGCTCAAAATCAATTAAAGGTCAGTGTACTTTAGAGGTTACTTTAAAAGAAACTACCAGAAATGGTGATGAAAAGATTTACAAATACGTAGCAAAACGCATTAAACTCAAAGAACCTCGCATTGTTAAATTCGGAAATACCGAAGTAAAAATTGAATATGACACAAGACTTGTTTCACTCAATAATTAAATTTTTTGTTACACAGTTTTTTAGTCAAAATCTTTTTTTTAGTTCTTTTTCTTGTTTTTCTTGAACTAATTTTCTTCAAATATTTCTTTATTGTTTGAACTTCTCTATTTTCATCAACTATATTTATAGTATAATAAGGGGTTTTATCATCATAATGAATATCAACTATTTTTGCCAATTTTCCATTTTTGGTATATATTATTTCACTGTTTTTTGTATAATCCATTACTAATAGTTTATGAAAAAAACAGATTAAGCACAACTTGTATATTAATAGTAATGACATGAAGACCTCTTCTAAACTATTTGGTGGCTCACACATATTACATTTATCTTCTCCAGAAGATAAAAAAGAAATTTTAGAACATCTCCATATTAATACTCAAATTCAGTTACCAGAAAAAACAAGACTAATGAAATTATTAAGTAATAACAATATTTCTGTTCTAAAAAATGGATATTATGCAATGGCTGTACCAGATGATCTTGAGATTTTCTTGTATTTTACAAAATATAAGAATGTGAACAGGTGTTTTCTTATATGTAGGCAATTGGGTGCCGGTTATACTCAACCAAAGATTTTATTGTTATCACCAAATATTATTGACAACGAAATATATTCTGAAACTTTTATTGAAGCAACTCGTGTTTATGCATCAGATAAAAGATTCGTAATTCTTATGACAGACATTCGATGGTTCAAAGGACGCAAGGTTAGTGATAAAAATTTAATAGAGCGTTTACAATATCTTGGTGAATTTATGAAAGATTGTTTAAAAGAAAATTTGAATCAATTTCCATTTAGATTACAAATTAGTACTCCATATGAACATTTAAATTTACTTGAACAAAGATTGTCTAATTTACCTTACAAAGTTAATCGAATTTTATTTGTACCACCTTTAAAAAAACAAAGTAGTATTTTATATTATCCTATTGAATCTAAAAGATAAATTAAAATACTTAAATTGTTTAAAAATAATAATGGAACATAGTTCCAATATATGTGAATTATCCGATGAATCAAATATTTCAGATGATTTACAGGAATGTTTGAAAAATAGAAGTAATAAGATTTGTGATTATAAACAATGGTATAGACCTATTGATCCAACATTATATGCTTTTTTGAAAGATTATTATCATTCTTATAAAAGAAACAGAATGAGAAATAAATATATGCCTTGTTTTTTTAAAAATTCTCTTCTTACACATTTAGGAACTTGTACTTTATTAAAGAGAAGAAAATTTAAAAAAATTAAAAATTCCACTTTAACAAATGTAATTTTTGCAAATTTTTCAAGTTATGAACTGGAAATAACTGTAAAAACAATTGCCACAAATATAAATGGTTGTGGAATTGGATTATTTGGAAATAGTGTTACGATAGATGTATCAAAAACAGATCCAATTCCTCAAACAATAAGTATAGAACCAGCATTGTATAAATATAACTTAATTAAAAGGGTTGCAAAAGACCCTAGAATATTAAATTATTCTTCAAAAGAAAAAATACCAAAAAATAAAGAAAACCTTATAATACCAGAATGTTTAGCAGCTTCAACAGCTCAAATTGATCCAGCCTCTTCATCATATTATTTAACTGTAAAAGTTAAAAACAAAAATTTCTTAAGAAAAGATACAATATTATTTGCAGATTTATTACATCATTCTAGCTCTGATATAATATTTGAGGATATTCATTTAGATGAATCTGAAATTGGTCAAAAAATTGAAAAACGTTTAGAAAAACTAAAACGTTTAAATGAATTTGACTAAATTATCCAATATTTTTAATTAAAATTCATTTATTTTTACAATTAATCCTCTTTGTTCACTAAGTTCTACAAACTTTTTTAATCTATTTTTTATTCCTCTTGCCCTTTTCATATGCCATTCTAATTGTAAAGCAGGTATTTTTTCACCAACTTCAACATAAGCAAGTAACTTCCATGGTCTATGTGCACAAGTTTTCTTAGCACCACCACATAATTCACCATTATGTTGACGTAATCGTCTATTTATGTTTATTGTAGAACCAATATAAGTATGCTTTTCTCCAAATCCAACTAAAAGATAACAATACCAAATTTTATTTTCATTCATTTAATGTAATTGTATATGTATTTGTTTTTTTAATAATCCAACCGCCTTTCCAGGATTTAAACCTTTTGGACAAGTATTTGAACAATTCATGATTGTTTTACACCTATATAATTTAATAGCATCATTCAGATGTTCTAGTCTTTCTATAGTATTTTCATCTCTTGAATCAGAAATCCAACGAAATGCTTGCATTAAAACAGCTGGACCTAAATAACCATTTTCACTATTCCACCAATAACTCGGACAACTGGTACTACAACAAGCACAAAGAATACATTCATACATACCATCTAATTTTTTTCTATCCTCGATAGATTGATAATTTTCAGATGTTCCTAATTCTTTTGAACTATGTAACCATGGTTTTATTTCTTTATATTGTTTGTAAAAAGTTTTCATATCTGGTATTAAATCTTTAATTATTTGCATATGTGGTAATGGATACACTATTATTTTATCACTAATTGGTGTTAAACAAGCAAGACTATTTGTACCATTAATATTCATTGCACATGAACCACAAATGCCTTCTCTACAACTTCTACGAAAGCTTAAACTATTATCAATGTTGTTTTTAATATGAATTAAACCATCTAAAACCATTGGACCACATATATTTTTTGGAAATACATAATCAACCATTTTGGCCGATTTGTTGGCTGATTTTCTATATATTTTGAATAATGTTTTACCAACACGTAAAACCATTATATATTATACTATTTTGGTTTTTATAAGTTATTTTATATTAATATGGTATTAGTAACTTATAAAGGATTAACTAAAAATTTACCGGATAGATATTTAGAAGGTCTTAAAGGTAAAGAAAGAGAAGCTCAAATAGAATCTATTTTTGAAGGTACTGCTCGACCAAAAACTTCGTTTATTAGTAAAAAATCGAATTGGACTAAAACCTTTAATTCTGTTTATGGTAAAGAAATAGAACAAATAAAAGGTGGACGCAACTTAAAAAACATATCAAAAGTTACCAATATACCGGTTAAAGCTTTAGAAGAGGTTTTTAAAAAAGGAATGGCCGCTTATTATAATGGTGGTTCTAGACCGAATCAAACACCAGAATCATGGGCATATGCTCGAGTATATAGCTATATTATGGGTGGCAATACAAGAAAGGTGGATTCAGAGATTACAAAAAAGTATAATGTAAAATTTGTATACTTTATAAAACCAGTAAAAACATTGAAAAAAGATAAAAAACTAAAGAAAAACAAGATATCCAAAAAGAAGTCTTTTACCAAAAGAAAAAAAGATTTAATAACTATTCAAAATTTTGAATAAGTAATCTTTCGAGCTTTTAGACTTGCCCATTTAAAGCGCTTTGTATAACCAGCAATTAAAGTCGCAATAGTTATTGCCATTATCCATCTAAAGCCTCCTTTTTTGCGTTCATCATGTTCGGGTTCTGCAACCCATGCCAAAAATAATGCAACATCTTTTGCCATTTGAGTTACTGTTGCAGGAGTTCCGTCAGGATATTCTACTTGTTCATCCATTAATGGTGCTGGCATACCGATTGCACCTCCTGCGAAATATGGATTATAATACAATCCTGGAAGAAGAGCCTTTCCGGAAGGAGTTTCACAATATCCTGTAAGTAAAGAGAAGATATAGTCTGTACCACCATGTCTCGCCTTTACTATTAAAGAAAGATCTGGTGGCAATGCTCCATTATTAGCAGCTCGGGCAGCTTCTTCGTTTGCATAAGGTCCTGGCATATAGTCGGATAATTTTCCACAACGCTCGAACATTTCTCCATCCTCATTTGGACCGTCTACAATCTCAACTTCTTCTGCCATTGCTTTTACTTCCTGTTCTGACCAAGCTCCGTATTCCACTAAATTTCTGAAAGCTAATCTTTCGACTGAGTGACACGATGCACAAACTTCTTTGTAAACCTGATATCCTCTACGAATAGATTTGGAATCGAATGCGGACAAAGCACCATGATTAGACCAGTTTAATTCTTGAGCACTTATGTGATCTTCGTTACATGATGTGACAGTTCCTAACGCAATTAGTGTTACACATGCTCCGATTTGCTTTGGTGTATAATAAATTGTTTTTTGATTGTATAATAATGTTTGTAAAGATTGAATTGTTTTAATCATTTGTCGATTTTTATTTATTGTTATGTATATTTGATGATAACCAAATTTTTTAGAACCAAAAGTTCTTAAAAAAGTATTCATTATCTCAAATAGAAATATTTACTTTTAAATCATCTCTAACAAAATAACATTCTCATTTTTATTTATTGTTATGTATATTTGATAATCAGAATTTTAAATGTTTAAAGATGTAATAAAAAAGTATCCATTATTTCAAATAGAAATATTTACTTTTAAATCGTCTTTAACAAAATAACATTCTCCATCTTTTGTCCATTTAATTACAAGTGGCAATATTTGTACTCCATTTTTAACTGCATTGACAACAGCTTCTTTGTATATAGGATCAATATTACTTGGCTGAAAAGATGAAACATCTGTTCTTTGAATTACGTAGCATATTATAGTCCTTTTGTTACTATTTTTCTTGATTTCAGAAAGTTCGTTAATATGTTTTAAAGCTCTTGGACTAATCGTATCTTTCACCTTTTTTCGATATCCATCTGGAAAATATGAAATTTTGTTATTATATTCATATTTTGATAAATCCATCTTTTTTCTATCTTTTTCAAGACAATCTACATAATCGGCCTTTGGTGTATGTTTTACTTCTAATATAAACTCATTGTCATTTTCGTCAATTCCTGCAAAATCAAAACGTGAATTCATGAAAGTTGTTTGACTTTTCAATGACTTTATAGAATTCAACGACTTAATCAAATTATTTTCTAAACATGATTTAACAATTAGTTCGGGCAATGATGTATCTGTTCCAATATATTGAATATTGCCTCTTTCTTCAACTACTGATAAAATTACCTTGTATTTACATACATTCTTGACTTTATTAACCTTTGTCATCAATACATTTGATCCAGCATTTACCAATCCTCCACAACCAAGAGATGTTGTATGTGCTAACACAATAGTACCATCTTCTAATTCGACATCTGCTACATACGGTGTTTTACAACTTGCCGATGGTCTCTTAATAACTTTACCCTTAACCAAGTTATCTATAGCCATAAGTTTGTTCATTTTTAATATTACACTAAATTTATATAGTACTAAATTTTTTTTGTTTTATTTTGCTTATTGTATTTCAAGAATATGTAATCATTTTTTTGTTTTTGTAATTATAATGAAAACAAATGTACCATATTATAAAAGTATTAGAAAACCATTAAGTTTAAAATATAAGAAGCCATATGAAATAGTTATAATAGGGGGTGGTATATCTGGTTTGTATACTGCTTATAAATTATCGAAACACAAAAAAGTAGCTTTATTTGATGATAGAAATTATATTGGAGGTAGAATTTATACTCATCCAAAAGGTTATGAAGTTGGAGCTGCTCGATTTAATAATAGCCACAAACTATTATTAGAATTAATAGATAATTATAAATTGACTAAAATATCCATTCCCAAAGAAATAGACTATGTTGAATGTTTTGAAAACAAACCAAATAAAACAACATACAATTCAAATATAGAATTTCAAAAAATCTTAAATCAAGTAATCAAAAAAACTAAAACTACAGAAAATCTTAGTAAAATAACATTTTTTCAACATTTAGTTAATGTTCTTGGTTCAAAAGAAAAAGCAGATCATATTGTCAATATTTTTGGATATTATTCTGAAATAAAAGAAATGAATGCTTTAGATGCTTATAATACTTTTAAAAACGATTTTGGGAATATTCAATACTATTTTTTAATGGAAGGATTAAGTAGTTTATGTGAAAATATGATGAAAACTATTAAAGATAATGGTTCGAAAGTATATTTGAACAGCTACGTTGATTCAATAAAAAAAATCAATAATTCTTTTGTAATTAGTAGAAAAAACAGAAGCAATACTATAAAAGGAGAAAAAGTAGTTTTTGCTATAAAACCGCATCAATTGACACAATTCCCTTTAATAAAATCAGTTCATAAATATACCAAATCGGTATATAATGCGCCTCTTATTAGAATATATGCTATTTACAAAAATATATGGTTCAAAAATATTAACAGAACAACTACTAATAATTTGCTTAGACAAATAATACCTATTAACAAGAAAACTGGACTAATTATGATATCTTATACAGACGGAGAAGATACAAAACCATTTATGAAAAATAAATATCAACTAAAATCTGAAAAAATATTGAAACAAATTATTGCTGAAAATATTAAAAAAGTATTTCCAAATCATAATATAGAAGAACCAGACTATTTTAAAGCTCATTTATGGACAATTGGATGTCATCATTGGAAACCAGGATTTGATTCATCACAAATTCAAAAAAATATTTTAAATCCAGTACACAATGTTTATATATGTGGTGAAGGATTTTCAGAAAAACAAGCATGGATTGAAGGTGCATTACATAGCGCTTCAAAAGTAATAAAACATATTAGTTCATAATATTAATATGGAAGATACTAATAGAACAAGATTATTGAACTCAAAAAAAGAGAACAAAGATGGAAAATTTATTAGTTTATGGTTAAAAAGAGATTTTAGATTTGATGATAATTGGGCTTTTTCTGAAGCTATTAGATTATCGAACATATATTCTGTTCCAATTAAGGTTTTCTTTTATTTACCAAATAAATTATATGAAAAATACAATTTACCAGATAAATCACATGTAAAATATTTACCAACAAAATATTGTATATTGTATCCTTCTAAAAGACATTTAGATTTTTTGTTAAAATCTTTAAAAGAATTAGAATCAACTATAAATAAGCACAATATTCCATTAGAATATAGAACTGGAGAAAGTCCAAATAGTGCATTAAAAATAGATTTTGAACAATCTGTTTTAGTATTAACTGATTTTAAACCAACAATTCCATCAATTAATTGTGATAAAAATGTAGCTACCAATATAAATGTAAAAATGATACAAATAGATTCACATAATATAGTTCCAATATGGGATGCTTCTCCAAATGCAGAATATATGGCAAGAACTATTAGAAACAAGTTATGGTCAAAAGAAAAAAAGTATTTAACAAATTATCCGAATTATAATTCTTTCAAACAAGTTTCTATAAAATCAACAAAATCTTTACCCAAATTAGATAGTTTAAATTATGTAGAAGATTCATTTACTACTAAAACAAAAGCAAGTCCTTCTTTTGCAAAAAAAAGATTTAATGACTTTATTAAAAACAATCTGAAAAATTATAAATACAGAAATGATCCAACAATGGAAAATGCTCAATCAAATATGTCTATTTACATAAACTATGGCTTAATAAGTGTTCAAAAAATGGTATATTTACTAAGGCAAAACAAAAATTCAAGTTTAAAAAAAAATATAGAAGAATATATAGAAGAAGTTTGGATTAGAAGAGAATTAGCAGAAAATTATTGCTTTTATAAAGATTATACTTCAGTTAACTCCGCATGGGATTGGGCAAAAAAACTAATGAATAAAGAAAAAGAAAAAAAACAAATTTATAGTTTAAAAGAAATAGAATCTGGAAATACTGATGATTTAGCTTGGAATGCATGCCAATTTCAACTGGTTAATACTGGACGCATACACGGATATATGAGAATGTATTGGGCAAAAAAAATTGAAAATTGGTCTAATAATCGACAAAATGCTTTAAATATTGCAAATTATTTAAATGATAAATATGAAATGGATGGCTCCAGTTCAGGAGGATATACCGGTACTGCTTGGTCTATTATTGGAGTTCATGACAGAAATTTTTATGGTAAATTTAGACCAATGACTTTAGCAGGTTTGAAATCCAAAAAAATTGATATTAACAAATATATTAACAAATATTCAAAATAAACCTATATAAAGCCATATAAAGCCATATTATCAATAATAATTATGGCATCAGTTGAAGCAATTGGTATTGATTTAGGAACAACATATAGTTGCGTAGGTGTATATCAGAATGACAGAGTTGAAATTATTGCTAACGATCAAGGCAATAGGACAACACCATCGTATGTAGCATTTAACGAAACTGAAAGACTTATAGGCGACGCAGCCAAGAATCAGGTTGCTATGAACGTCCATAACACTGTTTTCGATGCAAAAAGATTGATTGGTCGGAAATATAGTGACAAAGAAGTACAAGATGATATTAAGCATTTCCCTTTCAAAGTATTTGCTGACTCTTCTGACAAACCAATGATTGAAGTACAATATAAGGAAGAAACCAAGCATTTTAGTGCTGAAGAAATTAGTTCAATGGTTTTAACCAAAATGAAAAATACTGCCGAAGCATATTTGGGTCATGACGTAACTAAAGCAGTTATTACTGTTCCAGCATATTTCAACGATTCGCAGCGTCAATCGACCAAAGATGCGGGGAGGATTGCTGGACTTGACGTACTTCGTATCATTAATGAACCAACTGCCGCAGCTATTGCATACGGTTTAGACAAAAAAGACTCGAATAAAGGGGAAAAAGTTGTTTTAATTTTTGACCTTGGTGGAGGTACATTCGATACCAGCTTATTGTCTATTGACGAAGGAATTTTTGAAGTATTGGCTACCGCTGGGAACACTCGTTTAGGGGGTGAAGATTTTGATCACAAAATGGTCGATTATTTTTGCCTTGAAATTAAGAGAAAATTGAAAAAGGATATTTCAAAGAATCCTCGCGCTTTGCGCCGTCTAAGAACTG